>Ga0206130_10000030_pt1 | contig 242560 bp, 245 predicted proteins | sample Helgoland_Spring_9_FD_148637 | JGI IMG/M metagenome (GOLD analysis project Ga0206130, IMG submission 148637) | Pelagic subsurface seawater microbial communities from Kabeltonne, Helgoland, North Sea - Helgoland_Spring_Bloom_20160512_1 | ecosystem: Environmental > Aquatic > Marine > Epipelagic...
TTTAGTCAACAACTTTAACAAAAATAAATAATAAACTTGACAAAAAATAAAATAAATAAATGAAAAATTTGTCAACCACGTTGACAAAAAAATAAAATAAATGAAAATATACCACTTGTCAAAAAGGTTTTTGCTTTATGAAAAATTATTCCATACAATGAAAAAACAAAATTCTCACGCATGAACGACTCTTATTGATAGAGAGATTCCTGTGTATATGGCTGAGTTTTTCATCCGTTTTCTGGTATTGTTTTGAAAAAACGCAAAATTGAATATGTATTTTGACAGAATCAATATACATATATTCACACTCATACATTCATTAACAATCGATCAAACAATGAAATTTATTTCAACTAAGAAGGAAGATAAGAAAGAGAATAAGGGAAAAATGCAGAAGAAGGAACTTCATAAGCGTCGCATTGAGAATGATTCGGATGAAGATGACGAATTATTCTACTCTGACGAATACGAAACGGTAAGTGAAGACGAGGCTTCTTCTGATTCTGAAGCACATAACAGTGACGACGATGAAGATGAGGATGAAGATGAGGATGAGGATGAAGATGAAGATGAAGATGAGGATGACGATGAAGATGAAGATGAGGATGAAGATGAAGATGAAGATGAAGATGAAGATGAAGATGAGGATGAAAGTGAAAAAGAATCTCCAAAAAGAAAAAGCAAGCATAATCTTCGAAGTAAATCTAAGAAACAAGATGAAAATGAAGAAGAACTTTTAGAACGTCACTTATTCAAAGTTTTACAGAAAAAAGCAATGGAAATGGCTGAAGAGGAGGAACAAGAAAAAAGATCAGCTAAAAAGAAATCTTCTAATAAGAAGGATAAAAAAAGCAAAAAGGATAAGAATAAAAAAGATACAAAAACTGCTCTTAAAAGCAGTAAGAAATCCAATAAGAAAAAGAGGCATGAAGATAGTGAAGAAGAATATGATGAAGAATACGACGAAGACTTTGATGGAGATGATTTGGAACAAACTGAGATTGCCGGTCCAGGAATCATTTTATCATTTGATGGTCTTGGTGCAATACGCAATGACGAAACAGACTATAAACAAATGATGAAGGAAGATAAAAATGAAAAATGCGACAGTGATGACGAAGAAATGTTTATGAAGGAGTCATTCACCATCAACAAAATACCAGAAACACCTGATGCAAGCCCTAATACCACTGCAAAATCGAAAAGATCTCATAAAAAAGGTAAAAAGAACGATTCAAAGAAAAACAAGAAACAAGACTATGATAAAGAAGAGATAACTGGTCCTAGTGTAGAAGAGCAATACTCTGAGCTAGTTAAACTACGTAATGACCTCACTAAGCAATTAGCTGAGAAACCCAATAACAAGATCATTAGAAATGCAGTAAAGGAATGTAAAAAGTCGATTGCAGATTTGGTAAAGAAAGAACGTAATAAAAACACTAAAGCCTACTATAAGCTTGTCCATGAAGACCCAAAAGATAAGAAAAATACAAATGAAATGTCGTATTTCAAAAAGAAACTTTCGCATAAAGAGCAGATGAGAGTTATGAAGGATCTGAAAGAAATAAATGCATTTAGCAATACAGACAAGCCTTATAGATTGGCTCTACTCGAATCAGATATTCCACCAAAGTTCAAGGCTGTTGCTTTACAGAAACTAAATGTGTTGAAATCTATGGAACCCAGTGATTCTGAATATTACAAGATGAAGAATTGGGTGGATGGATTTATGCGTGTTCCTTATGGCATTTACAAAAATCTCTCTGTGACACTACAAGATGGAGTTGAAGCAAGTAATCGATTTTTAAGAACAGCAAAAGAGCAACTGGATAATTGTACATATGGTCTAAATGACGCAAAACTCCAAATACTCCAAATGGTTGGACAGTGGATTAGTAATCCATCTGCAATGGGAACTGCAATTGCAATTAAAGGTCCTCCAGGAACAGGTAAGACCACGCTCGTAAAAGATGGTATTAGCAAGATTCTTGGACGAGAGTTTGCTTTTATTGCACTAGGCGGAACCAGTGATTCAAGCTTTTTAGAAGGTCATTCCTATACATATGAAGGAAGTGCATGGGGAAAAATAGTATCTATACTAATGGACAGTAAATGCATGAATCCAGTGATCTACTTTGATGAATTGGATAAAATCAGCGATACACCTAAAGGTGAAGAAATCACGAGTATTTTGACACATTTGACGGACACTAGTCAAAATAGTGAATTCCATGATAAATACTTTTCAGAAGTTCATTTTGACCTCAGCAAATGCTTGTTCATATTCTCTTACAACGACGAATCTAAAATCAATCCGATTCTTAAAGATCGCATGTACAGAATACAGACAAAAGGATATGAAATGAAGGAGAAGATCATCATTGCACGAAAACATCTTTTACCAAAGATTCGTGAGCAGGTGAATTTTCAAGAAGAAGACGTTGTCATTCCTGACAATGTTTTACAGTATATTATTGGCAATAAGGATTTTTGCAAAGAAGAGCAAGGAGTGAGAAACCTCAAGAGATGTTTAGAAATAATTCATACCAAGTTGAATTTGTTTAGATTAGTTAAGAAGGATGAAGAATTGTTTAAAAGCGATATTGATATTGACGTGACATTTCCATTTACGGTAAGCAGCAAACATGTTGATACTCTAGTCAAGACGGATGATCCCATGAACCAGAGTATGTTGGCCATGTACGTATAAATTATTATTCTATACACTTTAAAAATTCCATAAAAAGTGGTGGTGGAACATCAAGACTTGATTTATATTCAGGATGATACTGACACCCAATATAAAACGATTTGTTCGTATCTTGTACAATATGTACGCATTTTTTTTCTTCGTCCTTTCCAACTATACTGATGCCATTTAGTTCTAGTATTGATATGAATTTTGGATTTATTTCATAGCGATGGCGGTGACGCTCGTAAATTTCGTTTTGTCCATTATATATTTCACGTATTTTATCTCCTACAAGTTGTGTGCATTTGGATCCCAGTTTCATAGACCCTCCCATTTTTGTTTTATCTAATTCTTCTATGGAAATGACAACTTGTTCAGAAGGATTGAGAGAAGAATTGAATTCTGTACTAGAACATCCTTCTAATAATGTTTGATTACGAGCTGCTTCAATACACATTATTTGCATACCAAGACATATTCCGAGTACTGGCTTATTGTTTATACGACAATAGGATGCAGTAGATATCATACCTTCTATTCCTCGTTGTCCAAATCCTCCTGGAATAATAATACCATCATAATATTCCAAATCATTTATATTTTCACAAGATATATAATGTATTTTTACTTGTTTTTTAAGTTTAAATGCAGCGTGTTCCAATGATCTATGAATAGATAAATATGTATCTTTATTTTCCGTATATTTACCGACTATGGCAATATTTACAAATTCTCCCTGAGGGACATAATAAAACACGTTATTATTGATTGACGATATTTTCAGAGTTTTTTCAATAGCTTGTATAATACCCTGTTTGTGTAACAAATCTGGTACTTGATATATATGATCTACATTTGTATTTACCATAATATTGGTAATGGGCACTTGACAATGCATATTTATTTTTTTACGTGTTTTTTCCGATATCATTTGTTGCGATCTTAATGCCAATATATCTGGATTTATACCTAATTTTCGAATTTCTTGAATTCCATGTTGAGTCGGTTTTGTTTTTTCCTCGTCTCCTATTATCAATGATACATGAACAAAACAGAAATCGTCTGGTTCTTTGTTTTTCATTTGTCGAAGAGCTTCCACAAAATGCATACTTTCCATGTCACCGATTGTTCCACCTAATTCAACAATACAAATATCAGGTGGTGTATTAGATACTTGAATTTGTGCTGCTTTTTCAATCATACTAGAAATCATATTTGTGACATGAGGAATAAATTGTACTGTTTGACCTATATATTCTCCTTTACGTTCATTGTCTATAACTTGTTGGAATACTCTACCACTTGTAATATTATGACTTTTTTGCAAAGTAATATTCAAAAAACGTTCATAATTACCCAAATCTAAATCTGTTTCAGTGCCGTCTTCTAATACATAAACTTCACCATGCTCATATGGTGACATTGTACCTGCATCAATATTTAAATATGGATCTATTTTTATAGCGGTTACAGAATAATTACATTGCTTCAATAGAAGACCAATTGAAGAAGCGGTGATACCTTTCCCTAATCCAGAAATAACACCGCCTGTAATTACAATGTATTTCATATAAATAAATACATAGAAAATCTCTATATATTTCTACTGTAATATCATTTGTACCATATGATGGGATTTAAGGGGAAAAACTCGTTCCTTTTTTAATATCTCTCAATATATTAGAATAAGCTCAGTAAAATGAGATCACCTTACGGTCGTAGAAATCCTAAAAATAAACGTGACTACAAAAGAAAATTTCCCAATCCACCATGTGACGATACTATGAAATTTCAGGATTGTGAATTAGCTATTTTACGTCAAGCAATTGACGAAATAGAAAATTCTTCAAAAAAAGACATTGTAAATAGTGAAGAAGTTCGTAAAATGATTGAAATTGTAGAAGAATTTATAAAAAATAAAAAATCGATTTGCTATGGAGGTACTGCCATAAACAATATTTTGCCTAAAGAAGTACAATTCTATGATCGTGATATTGAAATTCCAGACTATGATTTCTATTCAACTAATCCAATTGAAGATGCAAAAGAATTATCAGATATTTTTTATCAAAATGGATATGCCGATGTAGAAGCTAAATCAGGTGTTCATTATGGTACATACAAAGTTTATGTGAATTTCATTCCTATGGCAGATATTACTTTGCTACATAAAGATTTATTTGAATCTTTAGCAAAAGATTCTATCGAAATAGATGGAATCCTTTATGCACCTCCAAACTTTTTACGTATGGGAATGTTTCTAGAATTATCAAGACCAAATGGAGACGTTTCACGTTGGGAAAAAGTATTAAAACGCCTAACATTACTGAATAAATATCATCCCTTAAAAGTAGATCAATGTTCAAGTATTGATTTCCAGAGATCTATGGAAAGTTCTTCAGAAGAAAATTCATCAAAACTTTACTATATTGTTCGAGATTCATTCTTGAAACAAAAAGTTATATTCTTTGGTGGTTACGCAAGTAGTTTGTATGCTCGATATATGCCTTATGAAAGACGTAGAATGTTAAAAACAATTCCTGATTTTGATGTTTTGTGTGAAAATGCTGAATTATGTGCTACTATGGTAGAGCAAAAATTAAAGGACGAAGGGTATGATGGAGCAAAAATAATGAAACATGAAGCAATTGGTGAAGTTGTTCCAGAACATTACGAAATTTTAGTAGATGACGAAACATTAGCATTCGTTTATGAACCAATTGGATGTCATAATTACAATGAAATTCATATAGAAGGAAACAAAATTCGCGTAGCAACAATAGATACAATTCTCAGTTTTTATTTAGCATTTTTATACACTGATCATAGTTATTATAGCCAATATAGAGATCGTCTATTGTGCATGTGCAAATTTTTATTTGATGTTGAACAAAACAATCGGCTCTCTCAACAAGGACTATTAAAAAGATTTAGTTTGAGTTGTTATGGAACACAACCAACTTTAGAAAGCATACGTGCAGAAAAGTCTGAAGCATTTAGAAGGTTGAAGAAAAAAAGAAATGGAAAAGAATGGGATTCATGGTTTTTGAAATATAATCCAAGTGAGAAATCAGCTGAAAAAAAAAATGGAAAAACAAAAAAGGAAACCATTGCAAAAGAGGAAGAAACCAGTAAAAGTGCCATTAGTAAAAGTGCCACCAGTAAAAGTGCCACTAGTAAAAGTGCCACGAATAAAACTGCAAAACAAATATCTATACTATCTTCTTCAAAAAGTGAAAAGAGAATTAGAAAACCTAAAAAACAAAATAAAAAAAAATCGTTGAAGAAAAAACTCCGCTTTAGTAAAATAAACAACGAGTATTTGTATTAAGTTATCTCATCAATATATATCTATATTATAATAAGACGCATTATAGAATGAAATCTAAAAAAAATAAAGTATCGAAACCGCTAAAAAAGCATTCGTCTCGTAGAACTTATTGTGAAGGAGTGAATAAAGTAGATGGTCATTCAAATGACAATGAAATTAAAAATATTCAGTCACTGGTAGAAACTGTTAAATATTTGAAGAATAATACTCTATCTCCAAATAAACTAGAAGATGATACAATACAAAAAATATACGCTGTAGAATCGAATGTTTTTTTACAGGGAATATCAAACGCTTATTTATTGTATCTTTCTATGAAAAAAAAAGACATAACTCCAAAAAAAATGTTTCGCATTGTATCATTAATGAATAAAAAAGATATACATTGTGTTGTTCATGGAAGTAGGCAAAAATTAGGCGAAGAAATAATGAAAATTATAGATGAGAATAAAACTAGTTCATTCGTTGATTCAACTAATAATATCATTGACATGCAAACTTTTAACTGCGATATTTTATTTGATCGTCTGGGTTTTGAAAAACAAACTGAAAACGAAAAAAATATAAATAACATTGAAGAAAATGAATCATTACTTGATTATTACTCTAAAATATGAATTCAAAAGTTCAATCAAACTCATTGAATTCGTTCAAAGTCATATAAATATTATTACTACTATTATAAGTAGTTATAATGAAAAGGTACGATTGGAATAATCTAAATGATGATCTAGAGCGAAGCCACATTAAAAACGATATAATAGATATACTAATTAATTTTAATCCAAATTTAAACGCTAAAAAAGGTTTGTACGTCTATGGATCGCCTGGTTCAGGAAAAACTCATTTTGTCACTACCATTTTAAAAGAAATGGACTATGATATCATTACATATGACGCTGGTGACGTAAGAAATAAGAGCCTATTTTCAAATATTGATAGTAATCATATTTCAAACTGTAATGTTCTTGATCTTATGAAACGAAAAAAACGTAAAATCGCAATCCTTATGGATGAAATCGACTCTATGAATAATGGCGATAAAGGAGGTATTGACGCACTCATCAAACTTATACGTCAAAAAAAGACTAAAAAGCAAAAGTGCGAAAACACAACAATGAATCCAATTATTTGTATAGGGAATCACAATACAGATAAGAAAATAAGAGAATTAATGAAAGCTTGTTATATATTCGAATTAAAGACACCTACAAACGAAAATATTCATAAAGTTTTAACGTCAGCATTACCACCTTATGACAATTTTACAGATAACTTCAAAGAACAAACTCAAAAATACATACAAGGAGATTTACGAAAAATGTTTTTCATCACGCAATTATGGAAAACTAAACCAGACCTAGTACAACCTGAATACTTGGGTGATATTTTCCATGTAAAAATGTCAAATGAAGATGCAAAGAAAAACGCTTGGAATTTGCTTCAAAACTATATACCACTAAATAAACACAATGTATTTATGAACGAAACGGATAGAACAACTGTATCTCTATTATGGCACGAAAACGTATTTGAAAAGTTAAAAAAGTATCCATATGAAATAACATTTCCATTTTACAGAACTTTATTAAATAACATCTGTTTTGCTGATTATATTGGTCGTATAACGTTTCAGAGTCAAATATGGCAGTTCAATGAGATGACATCACTAATAAAAACATTTTATAATAATAAATTATTGCACGATTATTTTCCTCAAAAAGACAAGAATCTTACTTTAGATAAAATAGAATTTACAAAAGTACTTACCAAATATTCAACTGAATACAATAATCAAATGTTTCTAAATCATTTATGTCAGCGCATGAATATGGATAAAAAAGATGTATTTTCTTTCTTCCAAGAAATCCGAATTACTTTAGGAAACTTATTTTATTTGAATTCTGAAAAAATGAAAAATTTGGAAGTTTTTTTTCAAAAAGACGATATTGATTCATTGGATATAAAACGCATTTATCGTTTTTTGGATAAGAATGTCAAAAAAGAAGACGCGGAAATGATTGAAATACAAAGTGACTGATTACAATTAACTTTCACAAGGTATCTCTACAATATATTCTGGCTTTAACTTTGACATTGACGCTTGGAAATTAAGTGATTTTATATGACCTTCAGGAAGTAATGTCATATTGATATTTTCTTCTTTTTTGTTATTATTCAACTGATAATTTAAATCTGCTATTTCCATTCGAGATGTTTCAAGTTCATCTTTCAAACGTTTTAACACATTTTCTAAAATTTGTATTTGTTTTCCACGTCTTTCTATTTCTTGATGAACTGGATTATTTTGCAAATCAGTGATAATTTTTCCTCTAGCTTCAATTTCTTTCTTTTGTACATCTAACAACTGTACGATTTCTGAATTCGTCAATGCTTTCGCTTCTTCTCCTGGACGTTGTATTATTATTTGACCTCCATTTTTATTTCTTTCGTCAATCTCTTTTTGTAATTTTTTCCGTGATTCAGTAAGCTCTTCAGTCTGTTTCAATACATCTGGTTTCATTATTGGATCCCCTGGTTTATACGATTCTAATTTTTTATCAATGTCAATCATAAAATATTTTTTGATATTGGATTCAAAATCGTGCTTGATAAATTTATCCACACTTACTTCGCATGGAACAAATAGCCTATTTGGTGTTTCCAATAATTTCTTTTTATCAAATGTATTTTGCACGTGAGAGAAAACCAATATAGTTTTTAGAGGATCTAATTGTACAAATGGTATAGTATACTGCTTTAAAAACTCTCTTTCTTCTGCTAAACAAGCTTCTTCGTTATACTTTGTTTGTTCTAGCAACTCTTTTTTGAATGCGAATGTTCCAGCAGTGGCATGATTCGGTCCATAAGGTCCGCCTTTGTACATTTTTAAAATATGTTTAAAATAAACGTAGATTTCACTAGATCCAGCACATAATGCAGCCGGATTTCCCTGTAACTTCTCAACGGCATGTTCAATTCTTTCAGGTGGATAATAGTCATCATCATCCATGTAAACTATTATTGAACCCTTTGTTTTTGAATGCATCAAATTTCTTTTTGCACCAAGAGTCATTTTTTTGTCAATCTTGAAATATTGAATTTGTGGAATATTTGATTCTTTTATAAGATCTTCTATTTTGTCAGTTCCATCGTCAATTATGATCCATTCAATACGATCTTTAGGATATGTTTGATTTTTAAAACATTCAAACATTATCGGAATAAAAGGTCGTCTATTAAACGTTGGCGTACAAACGCTTACAAATGGAAGTTTTTTTTTATTGTTTTTCCCCATATAAATAATACATTTTCATATTGTTTATATATTTTTACATCAAAACGATAAATACTTTGAATATACAAAACCTTCGGTTAGCGTTTATCGACTAAATGCACTAAAGTTTGCGGTTGTTGGAATATAATTGCATCCACTATTTCTATATTGTCCTTGATAACCATATGAATTCTGTTGTCCACCCATACTAGCGGTTGGACCACCATAACCTCCAAAATTTCCTCCATTGAACATTCCGGTTCCTCCTCCTCCTACTAGTTCCCTCCCCAATCCTACTGTACCGCCTGCGATTTCTCTTCCCACACCAATTGTACCACTTGCTACATCTGATCCTGCTTGATAAGCAGTACCAATAATATCTTTACCTATACTTGCCGCTCCACTGACTGTATCCGATGCTGCATTATATGTACCACTTGTTGCATCGTATGCCACATCTTTTGCACTTGATGCAGTGTCACGTGCAATATTCATTAAGCCAGAACCAGCATCTCTGACGAGTGATTTTACTGTTTCACTTGCTTCATTATTCTCTGAATTTTCATATAGGCCGTAATCTGGACAAGAATCACAAGAAGGACAGACCGGAGGAATGACTTCTGTTTTTAAAAGATAATCTTTTTCAGTAGAAAACATATTTTTGAGTGCTTGAAACCTTATCATTTCTCTCAAAAAATTAGAATTACTATCCAAATTTGTAGTTGTAATTGCTTTATTGTAGCTAGTGCTAGTTTCTGTACTGCTAGTTCCTGTACTGCTAGTTCCTGTACTGCTAGTTCCTGTACTGCTAGTTCCTGTACTGCTAGTTCCTGTACTACTAGTTCCTGTACTACTAGTTCCTGTACTGCTAGTTCCTGTACTGCTAGTTCCTGTACAACTAGTTCCTGTACAACTAGTTCCTGTAGTGTTAGTTTCTGTTTCAGTCTTTGCTCCATGCAATACAATATCATAATTGTTATCATAACATAGCACTGCATGAAAAGAAGCATTGCTTCTCTTCCCTTGTATTTCTAAGGTATTATGCTCTATACTACGATGATAACCTGCTTTTATAGTAGTAAGTCGATCGCCAATATTAAAATTTACATTATCAGAATAATGAATTACACCGTTATCATTACCTTTTAGAAGTTCTTTATCTATGCTTATTTCCAATTCATCATATTCTGGTTGTTCATTTCCTTCAAAATAAAAGACTTTTGTGTCAATCGATTGATTTTGATCTCCTTTAAGTAAGACTAATACAAATACAATACTAGTATGTCCAACATTGTTAGGATTATTCATTTCTATGTTTAGTGGTATAAAAACTATGGAATGAGTCGCACTATTGTAAACGTAATTTTCTCGTCTAAACTCACTTTCATTTACCACGTCATATCCATTGTCAATAACTCGAGTGTAGGTTTTATAAATTGTATTTGCATCATTTGTACCTTCATTAAAGGTGGGATAAATCATAGAATTAGTACCCACTTCTTTGTTGGTATATACAACGTAATATGTTTTGATAAGATTTTCATTTGGTCCGCTTGGTTCTCCTAAAACCATGTGCATATAAATATTCTTTAAATTTTGATTGTTTTTGAATGCAGTTATTGCATCTACAGATGATGTAAATGTTTGTTCTTCTAAAACATATTTTCCAGTATCATCTTCTAAAATTTTTTTATTATTTTCTGTTGTTTTTATTTTGAATATGCGACTGTTTTCAATTTCTCTATCGAATATAACATCTTCCACATGACCATTCGGCCTCACCACTTTTATTTGACTGGTCGTATCTGGTAGTTTATCGATTATATTTCGACTTGTTTGATCAAAATAAATATCATCTGTTAAAGGATAAACTCTCTTATTATTGAGAGAGTATCCATTGACAGTAGGTAAATCTTCAAAACCTTCACATTTTCTAGATTGAAAATGTTCCCATGTAATATTTAGTAAATATCCTATTAAAATTACAGCCAATAATATTACAAACATAGTTAAAGGTGACAACTTGAATGATGATTTCATAATATATTGTTATATAATAGGAATATAGAAATATAAAAATATATTATCGACCAAATGAGCTAAAGTTCGCGGTTCTTGGCATATAATTACAGCCTCCGTATCTAGGCGGTACTGATCCAAAATAAGAATATGGGTCTTGACCAGCTGGCCCTTGTTCATTTTGTGGGTATCCATAGCTGTTTTGCTGTGCTCCCATATTGGTATTTGGTCCCACATATCCTCCTCTATTGCTTCCGTAGCTTCCATGGCTTCCATTGAACATTCCAGTCACTCCTCCTACCATTTCTCTGCCTAATCCTACTGTACCACCAGTAATTTCTCTGCCTAATCCTACTGCTCCACTTGCTACATCAGATCCAGTTTGATATGCGCCTCCTATAGCATCCTTACCTATACTTACTACGCCACTAGCCGCCTCAGATGCAGTCTGATATGTTCCACTAGCTGCATCATACACTATATTTGTTGTACCAGATGCAGTATCACGTGCAATATTATTTACGCCAGATGCAGCATCTCTAGCGAGAGATTTTGTTGTTTCTCTCTGAGAATTACCATTTCCATTCGTAGTTGATTGTACAGAGCCACTAAGAGGAACTAAAATTGTATTTCCACTGGCGTCTGTTTTTATTTGAATACCTCCACCGCCATTGCCCCCACAATTATGACAAACTCCTGATTTTGAATCTGGACAAGAAGGACAAGAAGGGCATACTGGTTCGACTACTTCACCTCTCATAAAGTAATCGCTGTCTGTAGAAGAGAACATATTTTGAAGTGCCTGAAATCTTGCTAATTCTCTCCAAAAAGAAGAATCATTATTCGCTGAGATATCGACATTATTTTCATTACATTTATCTTTATTAGTATTTTGATTTGTATGAGTCTGCATTTTTTCAGATGTAGAACATGCATTAATTTTCATTTTATTTATATTGTCTGACTCAAAACTTACAATCACTTTGAATATACTATACCCATCACTTTCTTTCTTCATTCCTTTAATTTGAACTGTATTTTGTTCGGATTGTTTCTGTATTGTTACCTTAAAATCAGAATCTTCCATTCCGTCTATGATAACTTCTTGAAAAACAGTACTATCACCAGTTAATGTTTCATGACCCTCTAATGGATAATTGTGAATGACTTGATCGTAATTGCTATCTCCTTTGAAATAAAGTGTTTTCAAATGTTTTTTGTTTTCTTGATCAAAAAGATGAATGAATCTCAAATTGGTGAGAACTCCACTTGATGACCTAAATGGAATGAAAATTACAGAATACTTCCCATTACTCGAATTGTAAACGTAGTTTTTAATATTCTCATATGCAATTACTGATTGATTTGTGGTGTTATATGTATGTACAGCAGTATGAAACCCTTCTATAGGAGCAGTTTCTACAGAAGCAGGAGCAGGAACAGTTTCTTCTACAGGAGCAGTTTCTTCTACAGGAACAGTTTCTTCTACAGGAACAGTTTCTTCTACAGGAGCAGTTATAGTAATCTCTTCGATATGACCGTTCGGACGTAATACTTTAATTTTGTCTGCAACTCCTGTGTCAATTATATTATCGCCAATATTGTCGAAAAATAATGTTTCGGTTAGCTTGTAAGCTTTTCTAGAATTAGAAGAATATCCTGGTACTAAGACATATTCTAATGACGATGTGCTGCTTTCAAAACCTTCATGAAAACCTGACTGAAAACGTTCCCAAGTTACATTAAGTAAATATCCAATCAATAAAACTGACAATAGAATTATAAACATGAATAAAGGAGTCAATTTAAACGATTTTGATGCCATTTCTAATATATCATATGACGATAAAATTAATAAAATAAAATTGAAGTGTTTATAAATATATTTTCTCTCATATATTTATGTCTAACAATGATAGAACAAGAAATGATGATACCAAGTAAAATTCCTAAATTGGAAAAGAAGGAAAGAAAAAAAAAGGAACCATTCGTCCCTTTGCAAAAATATTTCAATAGTGACAAATATAATTATGAAATCGGTATTGATGAAGCCGGTAGAGGACCATTATTTGGCAGATTATATGTAGCCGGTGTTGTTTTACCTAAAGATAATAGCATGGATACAAGTGAAATTAGAGATAGTAAAAAAATATCGAAAAGAAAACTTCCAATACTTTATGATAATATTATAAAAAACGCTTTGGCATATCACATTTGCTTCATCGAGTCTGTAGAAATCGATAGGATAAACATACGCCAAGCGGTTATTAAGGCAATGCATACTTGCGCTCGAGAAATAATAAATAAATTATCACAAAAACATTGCGAAACTTCTAGTACAGGCAAGAAAGAAGAAGAAGAAAAGGAAGAATTCTTTTTGATGGTAGATGGTAACGATTTTCCTTGTTACTATCATACGAATAATGCCAAAGTCGCACATGAAACGTTTCTAGAAGGAGATAATCGTTTTGCCAATATTGCAGCGGCTTCTATTTTAGCAAAGGTTTCAAGAGATAATTATGTTAAAAACTTGTGTGAAAAATTTCCTAAATTAACTGAAAGATATAAAATAGACAAAAATATGGGATATGGTACAAAAGATCATTTAGAAGGAATTTACAAGTACGGTATTACACAATATCATCGTCGTACTTACGGAATTTGTAAGAAAAGTGAGCTAAGTGTCATATGATCCAAAAACATTTTCATCACTATAAACGACATATAAAAAGCCATCGTTATCGTGCTCATCTTCATAGACGCTGCTTAAATGAGCACTGTTCTGCTTGAAAGATCCATTGACAAATAAAAATATCGCTTTTTCAGATGGAAGTTTTAGTCTTTTTCTTATTACGTACATGAATTGTCCAACCGTTAAATCGTATGGAATTAAGAATTTAACTTTCTCCATGATTTCCATACTAGATTTATTAGCTCTCTCACAAATAACAGGGATTCTATCAGGATATTTAGTTCTAACACGATCCGACTCTTTTTTTCTTTCCTCAAAAGTATATTGCAATTTAAATGCAGTCATTATTCGTATATTTTTTATACGATAATAATTTTATTTATATTTACTTTTCATACTTTTTTAAAAAAATCTAATGTGATTTCATTATGGGTATAGTAAAAGATACAAGTAAGCGATATGAAATGAATACTTTAAAAAATGCACGATACATACAGCGATTTGATTTAAACAATTCAGATTATGTATGTAAAAGTGATAAATCATCTTCAGATAGTAGTACAAATACACTAGACCAAATATGCAAGTTACTGAAAAGGAAAAAACCGCGCAAAACTCATTACAAGAATGACAATAAAAAAGTTTTCCCCAAAGTTGTCAATAATATCAAATATAATTTTTGCACATTCAAGGACTTGTTTTTATTATGTTCTCGCAACAGAAGCAAATTGCATACTAAGCACGTAAATTCAGTGAACAATGATAAAGTAATTCCATTCGAAATAGACAGCGATAGTGATAGTTTTAAATCCAGTGATATTTCCAATGAAAGTTATAGTCCCATAAAAAGACAATTAAAGCATGTAAAATATGAACATTACTTTTTACGAAATCTACTTTTTAGAAAACAGTTAAATTCTCTTGGTTTATAAATAAAAATAATTAGCAAATATTATTTTCGAACCAAGACATTGGAATGCTCATATAATCCGTATCGCAATCCATAATACTAAAACCAAAAACCAATTCATTGTCAAAACGCTGCATTCCCAAACAATATTCTACTTTTTCTTGTTTAAAAGTAAACATTTTTGTGTAGCGTTTCAAAGCAAAACTATCTTTGTCAAGCATTACCATTGTATGATAATAATATCTACGATCTTCGTACGAAACAGTGTGGGTCAAAAACCATATTTCATTGCCAATAATGATTCCATTTGTAGAACCACGGAAATATTTGAAACCATATGGAGTATTAACAGTATGTGTTTTAACAAAAGAATCGTTTTCTACTATTCCTAGTACCATAGGATACCAGTTATACACCATTCTAATTTTGTCATCAGTTGCAAACATAACCCAATTTTTTTCAACGGCGCGTTGTTGATCTATTTTCAAAAATACGGAATTTTCAGTAGAAAATGTATCAGTATTTATTGTTCCATGTTCAATTACCATTTTACCGTAACCAAACCCTCTGTTTGCAGTATAATATATTTTATGAGTAAATGGATGACTAAAAAGTCTCATGTCTTCTAATCCCACATATAAATTATCATGTGATGAATCGTAATCAATAAACCCTTCTTTTTCCACATTCCATTGTCCAGTTTTACTGTTTTTAACGGCTTTTGTAATAGCGTTTTTGGTTTGAATATATTCTTGTTGGTCATATCCTCCTTCATTATTTACTTGATAATCAACAAATCTTATTAGTCCATAAATTGTATTGTTATCAATCGGACAAACCGCAAAAGAAGGAGTACTGGAATTAAAATTTGGGTATTTTGGACCAGGTATTTCAAGGGTTTTTGATCCAACCGTTTTTAATATGTCTCCTAAGCCGTTATTAAAACAATTGTTGGTATTGTATGTTTCTAATTTTTCGGTATAAAATTTATAATTGGAAAGAACATTCCTAGCCATTCCATCGTCATTGATATTGTGTTTCAAAATATCCATACATAGCATGCATAAATCGATATTTGTAGGATTATCATAAAATCCAAGAATGGACATTTCATAATGAAGTTTGAAATCGTAGATATCTCTTTGAATAAATAAATAATCACGACTTTTGAACTTATAAATCGCGTCTCTACCCATTAAATAAAAATAAACGGCAGTTTGATTATCTCCCTTTTCACGATAGTACTTGACAATTTCATACAAATTTTCAACACGTTGAGGATATAGTATAAAAGATCGATGAAAATTATACGTTGCTTTTTCAACTTTATCCATTTCCATGTACAACTTACCAATATTATAGTAACTGTACCATACTTCTTCCCAAAATCCACCTGCTTTTATTCTTTTTTCATAATATTTAATAGCCTCTTTTTTCAAATCATTTTCAAGTCCTATCATTTTTTCTTTCATTTTATTTTTTGAATCTGTCATAGAAGAAATAACAGAAGTAATTCCAGGATAATTTGCAAATTGTGAATCCCATTCTTTTAATATAAGTTCCATTTGTTGTATTTGACTCTCCATTTGATATTTCTGTACTCCTGCTAAATCTTTCAGGCTATTGGCCAAGTAAAACATATATCTTTCATTTGAAGGTTCTTTTTCAAGACCATCCTTCAATAGTCTTACATCTCTTGAAAATTTATCACTTTTCGCTCCACCATCTCCAATATCTCTGATAAATACAATATCTTTTACGATTGCTGTTTGTGTAAAACGATCAGGAACATCAACGTACTCGTGAGTAACGCCTTTATACGAAAATCCGCTTTTATTCTTTACAATTCGAGTATTCTTGTAGTACATGGCATCATTTCCTTGAAATATATAAAATGCTCCATGATTACGAAGTAATTTCTTGAATTTTTCACCAGAAACTTTAGGGTTTTTCCAAAATATCATATCAGCATCTAGCAATAGAACATAATCTGCATCTATATTATCGCATGCTTTTAAAGCCAAACTTCGATTATATTCGAAATTGCGAAATGGTTCTTGAATCACTTTACCAGGAATATTATGTTTTTTTCCAAATTCTTCAATAAGATGAACTGTATTGTCAGTAGAACCAGTATCGCAAATACAATACGTATCAATTATATCTTTTACAGATTCAAGTAATCTTATTATAATTCTAGATTCGTTTTTTACAATCATATTTAGACATAATTTCGGAACACGATTTGCTTCTGTAATTACTTCTGTAATTACTTCTGTAATTACTTCTGTGTTATTCATTATACATAAAAAAAAGGGTCGTGTTTATGTTCTTTTAGAAATAAATGGTATGTGTATACTATAGCATTACAATGGCATTTACAAGATTTCATGACGACCCTGTGAGAATTGCAAAAAGACTTGATGAATCCACATTTTCTGGAAGATACCGACTTGATATGCCAGGCCCTGGTGTTGATATGCCTTTTGAAGAAGAACCTCAAATGCGGTTACAAAGATGGGGTGCGAATTTACGAACAAATACAATCGCTTTGGAAAGTGAATTAAGAGGCTTGACGCGTCCATTGACAAAGCACGATCATTTAGAACACAATAACTACAAAAACAACCAAGTGAATACAGCCCCAATGGCTGTGTATTCTAAAGCAGCACCATTTGTAGAAGAAAGTCGCGCGAGTCACCCAGCGTGGATGTATAGAGATTTAGAACAAAGTAAATGGGAAACACCATTCTTGAATCCACAACAACATTATGAAAGAAAGTTTTCCAGCAATATTCAAACTCGTATTATTGAAAAAGATCGTGCAAATATTATTTCTCCATCATAAATGGGAAACATTGTATTTATTTTCATAAATACAATATATACGAAATAACATGGAATTAGCAATCCCTTTACTTGCTTTAGGAGGTTTATATGTAGCTTCAAAAAACGACAAGTCTAGTAAAAAGAGTTCTCCGAATTTGGAGGGTTTTCAGAGCCATGAAGAACTCCCAAATGTTGATTTACCCAATAAAAATTACCCAGAAGAGTACCCAGTTGAAAGTGCCGAAGTAGAACAAACTTCTAAATTATCCACTGTAAATAAATATGATACACCTAGTGTGTACACTGACAAATACTTTAACACAAGCACAATGTACCCAGAATCTTCTGGAACTGAATCATTTACCTCTATGACAGGGCAGGCGGTGAATGCAGAATATTTCCAGCACAATAACATGACCCCTTATTTTGGTGCGAAAAATAGATCACAAGTTTTAGATTATGAATCATCAGAGGGTATTTTGGATAACTATTCTGGTTCTGGAACGCAGTTTATTACAAAACAAGAACAGTCTCCTTTGTTTTCACCAGGTGATAATTACCATCATGCATATGGTGCTCCGAATCAAAATGACTTTTATCAAGAGCGAGTAAATCCAAGTATGCGTATGGCAAATGTAAAACCGTTTGAAAGTCAAAATGTTGGACCTGGTTTAGGACAAGGCGCTTCGGCTGAAGGCAATGGCGGTTTCAATTCAGGCATGGCATCTAGAGACCAATGGATGCCTAAAACAGTTGATCAAATGCGCACAGATAATAATAAAAGAGCGTCTGGAATAGGACTGTATGGTCACGAAGGACCTGCTATGAGTGCGCATACTACCATATCTAACTCAAGTAACATCGGACGTGTCGAAAAAAATCGTGTTGAAAGAACGTGGGATATGGGACACGGAGAACGTAATTTCACTACTACTGGTATTGAAAAAGGACAAACTTTACATGCGATACCAATTGATCGTTTTGTTAATAGACCAGAAACAACAGCATCTTACGTAGGGGGTGCTGGAACACATCTTCCTGAAACTTACAATACTGGTGAATATATGGAATCTAAACATATGGATTTAGGAGCAGTTCCTTTAGGTATTGCTTCCATGACGGATACACAAATTGGAACCGAACATGATTATGAAATGAAATCTAAAAAAGCATATCCAAACAATAGAACAATAAATACAAATGACACTTACTTTGGAGCCTTTAGCGGCGCCGTAGGCGCCGTCATTGCACCATTATTAGACGAACTAAGACCTTCGCGAAAAGAAAATGTCATTGGAACATTGCGTCCTTATCAAAATGCACACAGTGGTGTGTCTAGTTCTTACTTGTTTAACCCTGCTGATAGACCAGCTCCTACTATACGTGAAACTACTGAAAATAATAAATATATGGCTGGTATCAATAGCAACCAAAATGGTGGTGCATATCAAACAACTGATCATAGAGCTCAAAAACAACAACGTGACACTACTTCCGCATCTTATATGGGTAATTCCAGTGCATCTTCTGGAAATAAGCAATTGAAGCCTTATGATTCAGCATATAGACAACGTAATAATGATATTAAATCTTCTACTATAAAAGGTCATATGGTACAAGGCAATATGAACTTACAAAATACACATGTTAATGTGAGAAATCGTCCTGGTGAAATTAAAAATTCGCGACCTTTGGCGCAAACTGCAGGTCCAAAACGACTCACTAATGTAGAGCAAATGGGACAAACACATACAAAACAGCAATATAATTCTACTGTACAATTAGAAAGAAACACACCTGACATGCTCGATGCATTTAGGAAAAATCCATATACGCATACTATTGGAGGAGGAATATAAAATACACTATTCATCCGTAATGTACTCTGGATTAGGTCCGATCCTAATCCACAATCCAACTTCTTTTTTATACTCAATTATTTACTAAATTATTTAGGAATTTGTTTCAAAATTATCACCGTAAAAAATATTGCGTTAAGATATACGCATAAATGAAACGTCCAGTTCGCGGAGAAGATGGAAAATATCACTTACCAGCAGGAAATTTTAAGGAACTTTTTGGTTCTAGACAACAAGTATGGAATGGAACAGCTTACAAGACACGCGGTAAAATGACTAAAAAAAATTTGTTAATGAACAAATGGGGTCGTCTTGTATCAAAAGATAAACACTTGAGTTCTAAGAGAGAACACAAGCAAAAAAAACGCCTCTTCGCCAAATACACTGCTAAAAAGGGACGATTTGGCGCAGTAAAGGTTGCTGATAAAAAGTCTAGAAAAAGAAAAGTTCGAGGAGGTAATTCGATTGCAGAAGCAGCCGGTGGTCTTAATAGCAAGCTTGGATTTTAATAGGTTGAAAACCATTGCTCTATAAAAGTATTGTTACTGTCTAAATATATTTTATAATGACAATACACATAATTTTCAAAATACGATTTACTTACCAATAATGTTTTCCCACGCTCCTCCACCTTTGAGTTGTAAAACTTGCAATAATATTGATATGCATTGTACAGTGTTACGGTTGGTATTACATCTTTACCATCTATTTTCTCTACTGTTTCATTGTAATATTCTCTCAACGAGGTTAAACTATTATCAATATCAACGTCTTTATCCCATAATATACAACGAATTCCATAAATATATTTGTTGTCTTTGATTTCTAATTCTGGATGGAAATATCCCAATATATCCAAGATTTTATTTTCCTTTAGCAAATATTTTTGTTTTAATTTTTGATTGACATTTGTCAACCATTTACGAAATAATACGACAACCTCTTCCATTTCTATTTGAGCGTATGTATTATTATCTTCTATTATTGTTTCTGACCAAAAGTTTAGGAATTTTTCAATCGCCGGTATTTCGAAACTTGCGATCCCCTCAAATATTTCTGTTTCTATATTGTATTTTCCTGGAAACAGTTTATCCATAAGAGTTTTTTTCAAAATATTTTGGTACAAATTTGGTGGATATTTGAATGCTTTTAGAAAATCCCTCCATAAAAATTGCATATGTTTCCATGTAAGATTCTTGTCAGTTTGTTCTTCTTTTTCGTCACTATTTTTTTTTTGTAAAAAATATTCTTCTTGTGGAGAGTAAGACTGTGATTTTCCGCCACTTATTATTGGGGGTATATCTGTACAATACAAGTATTTTGCAGAAAATGTTTTAATAACATTTAACGGTGGTGTTGTTAATTTCATAACATATGTTTGTAAATCATTGTCTTGACCTTGAATAAATTCATCAGACGATCCATATTTATTACTGTAATGGCATGCGACGCAAAGTAAATCGATTCCATTTTTCTGTAAAAAATCTTTGAACCATTCCGCATTTTGCATCAATTCAGTAGTAGGTATCATCCGACATTCATTCTCATTATCCATATGGCGTTCGTGATATTTATACTTGAATGATTGAGTACTTTGGATATTCAAATATTCAATCGATAATTGATTAATATACTTCAGTACTTCTCTCACTGAATATGAAATAAAATGAATATGATTATTGTTTTTCTTAAGAATATTGTCTCCGATTACTGTTAAAAAATATTTGGCTTCCGATTTAGTCGAGCATATTATAGGACAAATATGATTCAGTACATTCTGTATTGTTTTTGATTCTGGTATTGCTTTTAGAATCGGATTCTCTTTTATTTTTTTCATCACTGCTACTTTCGTCTTGTATTTCCAGTCCATTAATAATGGATTGCGGTCTTTACTTATTGTAGATACGATATTATGTATTATTGCATCTTCTGATATTTCAGTATAATGAATACTATCATAATGAAAATATGTTTCGTTTATAGTATGATAATAATAACTATTATTTTTTAAATAATGGTTCAAAAAACGAGTATATTCGATATTGTGTTCTTCTATTCGTTTGGCGTTTCTCTCACGTGTCATTTTAATATTATCCAGTAATGTAGGGAGTTGTTGAGAGATATAATGATGTATTTTAGATACCATAAAAAGATCATCCGAATATTTTTCGTACAAACATTCAATAGTCGTCTTTGAGTTTCTTATCAAATTACAATATGACGAAGAGGGTTGAGAGTCTTGGTGGTGGTGATTATTATTATCCATATCAAAAAATGGTTCTTCTTCCATAGTATTGTTTTTATTATATATTATGTAATTCATGATATATCATTTTATATGGTTTTACAGTTACTGTTTTTTTTCCGTAAAAATATATATCTATAATGTAAAAGATATGGGAAGACTTTCCGATAAACGCATTAAAAAAAAATGAAACAAATAAATAAAACGAAAAGGAAATACCCCAAACTCAAATCAACTATTTCAAAGGAAAATGTAATTAGTGGTGGTGAATTAAACAATATATTGAAAGGTTTGATTGATGAAAAAAGTGGTATTTACGATTATGAAACGATTCTTAAAGATAGCATTTTAGAAACGTATTATCAGAATTCTAATAATTATTTTACACGAAAAGTTTTGGACGCATATCCAGTTTTGTTGTATAATAATGAAGGATTGCATTTAATTTTGCAAATCATTTTGTCTGATTTGATTACATTGTACGAAGATCATTTTGGAAACAATCATACAGAAGATATTACTCAAGATCAAATTGTTGCGATTACCAATAAGTATAATATTAAAAAAGTACAAAATAGCGACACAGTACAAAAATCTTTGAATCATATTAAAAACTTTTTGTATAAAATTATTATATTACTTTATGAGATTTGCGATATAAACAGTGAAAACGGTATAGTTGAAGATAATGTTATATCGCTTGTTAATTTAGAAAACAAGATAATTCAAATTATTCGTAAAGAATTTTGTGATAATGAATCTTGCAATGAAAATGAAGACGTACCAAGAGATATTTATGTGATGATCGTTTATTTTTCATTAGTAAATGTTTTTGCTGGCTTTGGAATCCACTTTCATATTTACATTCCTTCTGATATAGAAATACTTCTACATGACGCAGAAAAAATTTTAGACGATATCAGCGATGGAACACATCATAAAGTCCTGGTTCTTTCTAAATTCATACTGAAAAATATGTTTCCAAAACATTTAAATGATGCGATTAGTACAAGTATAAATGAAAATAGAAAAAAAGTTGAACAAAACTACATAAGAAATAGGATAAAAAACGAAATCATTGCACTTGTTACAAGTAATGATAAATGTCACGTAAATAATAATGATAGTTATAATAAAATGAAAACAAATTGGGACGTTTGTCGTTCTCAAATATCTGAATATGATTTAATGTACCAAATAACTAAAGATGTTTGTGCTGTAAAATCCAAAGTCGAAAATAATACACATTGGACAATTAAAGAACAAGCTCTTAATAAGTGTTTTTTGTTGGAATTAATATTAACAAGCGAATTCTACTTGGACAATCAAGCATTCGAAAAGTTATGTCCCACAAAAATAGATGATTCTTATCCTCAAAATGCATTAAGACAGTGTGTTACAGGATCTTTGTGCTTGCAAAGCCTCGAACACAATTTAAAAAATATTTTAAAACCGAATTCACATAATAATGCAAATGATAATAAACTTATAGAAACTTTTTTTAGTTTTGTAGGTAAAGGTTTGCATACGGTTACTTCTATGGTATTTGATTATGGATTTATCGATAGGTACTTACAAAAAATGGGATTATCAACGACACCTAAACCTAATACTAAGAGTACTAATTCAAGATGGACTAACGCAGATAAAAAACATTTAAGATTAGATGAAACATTTAGCGATATAAAATATTTTAAATATTATATAAAAAACGATAATAAACAAAATATACGATGTTCGTACATTTATAATGAACAATATTACATAGAAAATGAGAAAGGTTTTAAAGAAACAAAAACTATTCAAGATGACGATGCCAAAAGTACGAAAGCTCAAGAAAGCAATAATGTTAAAAAACAAGAAACAAAAAAATCCGTATTCAGCTTTTTACCAAAAAAATAAACCCCCCTAAATAAGGTTCGATAATATCAATATAACTACTACAACAGTAATGCTCTTTTACATAGTGCAAAAAACCAGTAACTATATATCTCTTTCCGTCTGTAACAGGCTCACCGCGATGTCGATTTTGACCTGAAAATACTAAGCAATCACCTTTTTGTAACTTGACTAATTTTTTCAGTTTTGTAAAGTAAGTTCCACCGCCTTCATAATCATCATTCAGACCTATAATAAAACTGAATTCGCTACCATCTTCGTGAGCTTTCAGTTTATTTTGCTTATCCTTTTCATATTTCGCAATAAACATTTCGTTTATTCCGATATTTTCTTCTTTTACTGAAAATAAATCTGCAATCTCTTTAAAAACTCTCTCACAAACTCTTTTTTCTAGCAAATCATAAACATTCCATTCGAATGTAATTTGATTATCAGTTGTAGGGTACTGACTATGTCTTTTTCGTGTCCAGTTATTCTTTGATGCATATTTTCTACCTTCTTTTATGATTTCATCACACTCTTCCAGAGTCAATAACTGCTGTATTACAGTGTATTGTTGGTTGTCATTTGTTACGTATAATTTTTCACATATTGGATCGTTATCATTTATTCTTTCTTCTATCATCTCGTAAAAAATATATATTAATGTTAAAATTGAAACCCCTGCATACAAAAATACTTTTAACCACATATATAAAAGTTTCATATTATAACTACAAAAGATGAACACCTTCTACATAATTCTATACACATATTATTATGACAACAAAATGCTATTCTCTTTCTTGAGTGACAACTTTTGTTTTGCAAAGGGGCATACATTTGAACAATTACAATGGAAGGTCTCTCAAAGTAAAGATACGACCTCTAATAATCATAAAAATAACATTGACGTCTATTATATTTGTTTTTCCATGTTGTTAGCGCATTATGGAGAATGGTTTAAAAATGAAAAATACGAAAAGCGTATCATTTATACTCCACCGAAATTAAAGTTCTCGTTTCTTAAAAAACAATTAAAAAATGTATTCTGCGATGACAAAATCAGAAAAAAAATAATAACTATTTTCGGTAAATCACAAAAACACTATTTGGCATTAAATCGTTTTGCATATTTATGGAAACTCAAACGTGCTCAAGTAAGTGTCTATATGGACCTCTATTTCAATGACATTGAAATCGAAAAGAAGCATGCGTTTGTTTTGTATCAAAATCACAAAAAGTTTTACTTTGTTCTATCCGATTTACTAAATATTATTGAGAGTTCAATCGCCTATACATGGGAAGGATCATTCAACGTATTAAGCAAAGCACCTCGTAATCCGTACAACAATGAACCATTTAAGAAACATGATCTTTACAATATTTACTACCATATTCATTTTAACAGTCGAATTGTCATGCCTGTATTATTACATTTATGGTTTCTAGAAAAGTTTGATCTAAATAAATTTGCTTTGAAACACCAAAACATGATACAGAAAGCATGTATTCGTCATTTTATATGGAATGTTGCGAATACTTCTAGCATAGTATATGGAGATGTAATGGAAATGATTAATGAAAATCGTTTAGCATCTAAATGGAAAATTCATAAAGATTTTCCTAAAGAAGTTTTGGTTGATGTGATGCGCCCTTATTTGTATTTGTATTATTTGATTCAATATGATGTTTTGGACTTTGATGAAGATGAACTTTTCACTACAAAACTGTGTTTATATTTGAATCAAGCATACCGATATAATCCACAGTTTGGTCGTAGAATTGTAAAAGTTACTCGATCTAGTCCATTTCATTTATCTAATTTTGACAAGGAATTTAGGAAAACATTGCAAGAAAAAAAGTCAAGTGGCGAAGAAAAACCATTTATTTTTGGAAAAAGAAAACATCAAGAAATAATCGCTCCTAGAATAGATGTTGTACAGCAGCCTATATTGGTAGAACCTCCAAACTATCTAGAAGAAGGAGAAGAAGAAGAAGGAGAATACATCAACAGCGACGACGAAGAAGCAGAATGGACAGAAGAAGACGAAACACTTTCAGAATTGTCTCTTACAAGTGAAAATGAAAAAATCACCCAAAAAAGAAACAAGAAATTACATAAAAATCTTTCTTATGAATTTAATACTGATTTCAAGATAATTAGCACAAAACATATGTAATACATTTATTATTACATTGTATGCTTTTCCTTAAAATACATAAAAAATAATAAAGTGTTTTAGGAGAATCCATAGTATTTTTTCTGTCGTTCAAATACCAAATCTACTTTAGGAATAAAATATCCTGATAATGTATATCATGGCAAAAGCTAAGAGAGTTTCGACTGCTAAACGTAAGAGTTACAGAAAACGCGGAAAGATGTCAGCATGCAAGGGGAAAAAACCATATGCATGCGCTGCAAAGCCTGGATGCAAAATTACACGTGGTAAGAAACGTCAGTTCTGCCGCAAGACCAGAAATTCTTCTCACAAGTAAATAATTATTTTACAATAAACATACTTATTTTCGATATTTTTTGCACAATATTATTATTAATATATATTGATAGATATATATTGATACTGAGATGTCTTTACCTTTTAATGACCAAATCAAATTGTCAGAAGTTTTAGAATATGCGGATGCATTTTCTGATGGAGGTGAACCGAATGGTTTAGTTTATAATATTATTAACAGTTTGCCGTCAAGTATAACGACAGTTAAAGAACTTAAAGATAACAATACCATATCCAATTTTAATAAAGAGAAGGTACTAGATTATATAAATGAACCTAAACCTGTACAATCACAAGGAGGAAAACGTCGTTACAGACGTTCATCCAAAAAGAGAAAGGGAAGTAAAAAATCTAAAAAATCCAAAAAGAATCGCAGAAAATCGAAACGCATATCTCGTCGTTAATGTAATTCGTTCATAAATGTCCTGATTATAATATTGAGACACATCGGTAATATCTGTACGATGAAAGCATATTGAATGAAAAATACCGACACATGAAACATTGGTCTTTGCACAACAATTTTATACCCATATAACGAAATGTGTTCTTATAAAACCAAAAAATACCCCCCCCCTAACCTATAATACCAATTTGGTTAAGAAAGGTCAATATTTGGTTCCAGGTGCCACGTTTTGATTTTGTGGGTAAAAATTTGGTTCTCAAAAATAGAAATGGGGTTTTTAAGTATTTTAGGCGAAAATAAATTATACCTATTAGATATATTATGCCAAAGACCAAAAAACCAAACACTGCAAAGCGTATAAGTTATCGTCGTCGTTTGAAAATGTCTGCATGTAGAGGTAAAGCCGCATATGTGTGTGCTGCAAAACCAGGCTGTAAATACACGAGAGGAAAACAAAGAAAATATTGCAGAAAAACAAAGAACACACCACATGCAGGATTATATATTACTCCGCCTAAAAGAACAAAAACAGCTGTAAAAAGTTTTACACTAAGACGTTCAGCACGTATTGCTAATAGAAAATAAATTTCACGATTATACATATAAAATCTATAATTGTGACAAATATTAATATTCTCTCTATCGTTTATGAAAGTACAACTTTGGAGATTCAAACTTCAACATCATATTTTTCGCGAAAATCTTTTCGAATATTTGATGATAATTATCATACTCCGTATTTTACGCGAGAAAGTTTTTTAGGCGAATATATTATATAATGAAAGAAAGAAATTTTCCCAGAGCAAATCGAAATCTCAATAGTGAATATGATGATGGAAAAGGTTCTTCTTATATAAAAAAATGTGAAAATATGAAATTAAAAATAAATACAGAAAATAATTTCGAAAGCTTAAAAGATGAAGCGAGATTGACTGCATCAATTGCAATAGAAAAATACAAAAAAATGCTCGAATTTACAGATGAATATTTATCGAAAAACGCAAATGTTCGTAAAATGCATCGTACTCGAACAAGTACAAAAAATGCTGAAATCGATATTTTGAATTCGTTAAAAACATTTACAGAGAAAAATAATATTGATTTTTCCCAGTTTGACAAAAAAAAAATAACAGAAATGTGCTATTTGAAAGAAAAGTACGATACATTTCAAAATGCATTAAATTCATTAGATTCTCTAATAAAGAATGAAAAAGATTTTGTAACATTGATGCGACAAGAATCAAAACGCTTAGGAAAATTAGCGACTTATTGTGATGATAACGACCATAAAGACCTTTTGACACTAGTAGACTACACTTCAAATGGTCCACGGCTTCCTTTTTTTGAACTAGAAGATAAACTATCAATTGAAAATAGAAATTTAGATCCAATTGGAAATTTGATTGAATGTATAAACAATCCAGCAATGATGCCAGATCCTCAATGTATAAAAAGTTTGAAACAAAATGGCGGATACACGTTGGTTATTAATGAAGAAGTTGATATCAAAATAAATAAAATTATACAAGAAGCTGTCAATAAGTATTCAAATAAAAAGTCAGATGAAGAAGTTAGCATTGCCGATGTACCATTAATTTTTTTTATTAGCGACAATGTCATATTGCATTCTACTTTATTGATAAAAGTAGGGACACACTATTTTCCATTTGGTTATGGATATTCAGGTACAGCAGAAGGTTTTGAAAAAAAGAATAGAATCACAGATTATCTAACTTTGAATAATTATCATGTCATGCAAGGAGCTATATATGCTCCTGATTTCATTTTGCTACCAAATAGAAATGAACGAGGAACAAAAGACCCTTACATGACAGGTAAAGTAATTGACATTGCAATACTCTCGCAAAATATGTTAGATGCCCTCACAAAAAGGACAATATCACAAAAAACAGATGAAAATTACTATGTAAGTGCAAATTACGACCACAGAAACTCAAAACCGAAGGCATCGTGTTTAGTGTTACCTGAATTGTACTATGGTATCTGCGCGAGTCAAACTGGAACGAATTGTGTCGGTTTTGCCCAAAGTATTTTTAACGCGGATAATTTAAAACGACCGAGAGTAACAAGTGGTGTATTGCCTGGAGGAATATTACCAACACCATATTTTTCTAGAAGGAGAAACGTAAGAAATGCTCCTTTGAACATGAAGGATATATTTCAAGAGATTGAAATAAAAACAAAAGAGTACTATGACGATTTATTCAGTGATAAACAAAAGAGTGATAGTATCTTTAATTTCAGTAATTTCGGTGGTAAAAGTATTCGACGTAAAAAACGTAAAAGCAAAACTAAACGATTAAACAAAAGAATAAGAAAAACTTATAATAAAAAACAAAAAATGCGTTACACCAGAAAATAAAAACCAACTATCTTTAGGAAAATGAAATGTATCTTTCATTATATAGTATGACGAGTCCTAATAAAACAAAAAGAGCTCTATATAGAAAAGTAGGAAAGCAATCATTATGTCGTGGAAAGCGTATTCAACAGCCAAATCGCTGCAATAAAGTAAAGGGTTGTAAAATTGCCAAAGGTAAAAAACGTACGTACTGCCGCAAAAAGAGAGCAACACATTATAGTAAGCGTGTTAAGCCATCACGAGGACGTGCAAGACGTTTCAGAATTGGCAATGAACTATCTAAACTTGTAGGAGGAGGTATTGATGATGTAACAAAAATGTTCAGCAAGTAAGTAGATACATGTTGTATGATAATTACAATATGTATTATGCAATTCGTTCTACATGCATTTGATTTTCGATTATTTTTACGTTGAATTCTACACGACATTGAGGACATTTCTTTTTATCAATTTTTTTGATACAATCCTCACAAATTTTATATTCGCAAATAGTGCATTTAACAACAAAAGCTTGGTTTTCCATACAAATATTACATTCAGTCAATGTGGGTGATACAGAAAAAATGGGTATTTCTGTACCTAAGTCTATTATTACTTGATCTTTTTCTTCTTTTTCTTCTTCTGGATCCAACGTATCAATAATGTAAATGTGATCAGCACAACACGATTCTTCTATCCAGTATTCTACGTTGTACTTATCACTAATTTTTTCAATAATACTATACAGGATTATATTTCTAAAAATTAGAAGAACATAATTCAAAATACCAATACTAATGAGTAATGAAAACACTATTATAACAACTTTCATGAAAGCAGTAGCATAATTGGAAAGTCTTCCTATTTGCCCAACTTGAAAGAAGAGAATGTATCCAATTAAAATTGGAAGTGTAAATGTAATTATATGAATAAAAACTTTTGATAAAGTAAATATAATAGACGCGGTATTGTTGTATATTTTAGGACGATCTGTAAAATCGTATGACATACGTCTATGTTCGTAACTCATAATGTTGATATTGATTGAAACTGTTGAAATAATTTAGTACATATTTATACTGGGTTATAGCTTTAAGTCATTTTCATTGTTATTTATTCAGTATCTTCAATCTCTTTACGAATTTCCATGAGTGAAATATCATTTTCTAAAGTCCTTTTTCTGCGATTTACGAGTTTTGCAAGATTAGTTGCTTTCAATAAACGCCCCATTTCAGTGTCTGGCTTGAATTTAGATCTCAATGCGTCTTTTCGATGGACTTCAAGAACTTCTTTTTCCAAAGGAGCACTTTTATGAAATAGATTGTAATGTTTTCCTTCTTTTCCAGCTTTTTTAATAGTAGATAATCTCGCTTTTGCAATATCTGCACTTAATTCTGATTTTGAATCCAAAGAGAATTCTTCGTAAACAGCAGGATGACTTTCTTTGAATGGAACAGCAAGTAAATAATGCGATACGGAACTCCATTTACGACCATCTGGACTGGAAAAGGAATCTTCCATCCAATCATCATCTAAACGTTTTCTCCATAGATCAAAACCGACTAGTTGAGAGAATTCACTCCTTCTTCTGTAAGGAACATAGTCTGCATCCACGTCACCAGGTTTTTTCTTTTTATCGCTATTTGCATGAAAAGATATTGTGATCTCAGGATCGAATAAATCACTTCTATCTTTTTGGAGATCGACACCATCTTCGTCATCGGTACTTTTTGATTGGGAAATTTCAGGAATACCTAAATCTTTTCTAAATTGTCTGAATGCAGGAATGCGAGTATAATAACTCTGATCATTATTTTCGATACATTTTTGTATAACTTTTATTTTTATATCATATGGAACTTCGCCGAATTTGAATATTTTTTTATCTTTATAAGAGACAACTTCATAATGAAGTCCGCCAGTGTAGTTGACAATAATGTAGTATTGTGGGTCGTAATTTGCATATACGGAAAGTTCGTCATTTGCTTGTGTACATCTCATTGCGTTATCAAGATCATCCGTAGATTCCAAAACAATAACTTTCATGTTTAAAAGCAACTCTAATGTAGATACCCCCCAGGTATTTGCCCAGTAATCAGGAGTTTGTATAAATTGTTTGAGATCTTCAACACTATGTATGTTTTCCATAAACATAAATTCATCCAATAACTCCTTAGTACCCCCCTTTTGAACATTTTGTTTTGTATACTTTTGTTTTACTTTTACTGCTTCATTTATAATTTCTTTTTGTTTGTTTGATTCCATTGTTTTATCGCTTTGTTTTTTCAGATCAGAGTTTATTGTTTGTAATCGTTGTAGTTCTTCTTCAGTAGATTCGATTTCTGCCTTTAAGCCATCATATATTTCTTTATAATTTTCATATAATTCTATAGTCACTTCTTGAGAGAGAATTTTCCTTAGTTTCTGTACTGTTGTTTTATGACCTATTTGTGCATAAGCATCACGAATAGCAGCGAAAAAACAATCACCTCCACCCTCATTTGATAGAATTTTATAGTTTTTATTACGCATATATTTTACAATCCATGAATCTTGTGCGCTCTTGTTTTTCTTGTAAAAATCTCTCATTTTTTTTGCATCTTCTTCTGTTTCTATTGGCCATGAAGGAACAGTAGGTAATACTTCATCTTTATCAAAAACGTCATTTAGTGTTAGTGGCTTATCGTTATCAGTTTCTAGAACAGAAGACGAAACTTTTTGTGATTCCTCATCTATTTTAGGGATTTTAAACATTTCGTCATCATCGTCATCATCTATATCTAATGGGTCGGTTTTTTCTTTATCATCACCTTCATATTCATCTTCATTTTCATTTTCATTTTCATTTTCATCTTCATCATCGTATTTTATAGCGTCACCATTTTCTTCACCTTTTTTTAATGGAGTTTCAATTGATATATTTGGGTTATTTGGACCACTTGAACCATTTTTCTTCAAATATTCAGTAGATACAAAAGAAAACAACAAAGGATCTCCTAATTTATTCAAGTCAATGTCGCCTTCATCATCAACTATTGATATTGTTTTTTTAGTTTCCACTTCAAATATTCCGATTTTTGCTTTGATTCGATTTTTAGGACTCATTAGGTAAATAGGGTAATATATGACACCCTTATCCGCATATTGCATTCGTGGCGCGCCAATTGCAACAACATATTCTGTATCTAATAATTCAATAATATACAAAGCGGATTGATGGTCTTTATCTTCAACATCTAAACGATTTGTTTCTGGATAAATAATTTCCTGTGCTTTCAAAATTTGTGATGCTACCATTGTTATATAGTTTTAACAGAATAATATTATTTTCGTTTATATTCTTCTATTCTTCCATTGTTTTTTCTAAATATTATAATATAACAATGTCATTGGCAACTTTAAAACGAAAAACGCAACACAAGTACAATAATAGTAGTGTGAATCAAACTAATTTTTCGATAAATGGAGGTTATAGAAATCAAGGTTATATTGGTCAAACATCAATATCGAGAACCAATATTCGAACACCTGCAAGTGGCATAGCAATGCATGGTCATGGATCCTGTTGTGGAAACTATGATGTGAATCCTTTGAAAACATCATCAATAAATACAACAGAAGATAGTAGTGTTATTAAGCCATCTGTTTTAGGAACAAGAGGAATGATTCAAAAACGACATCGTTGGGTAAGACGTCCAGGGCCTTATTCCAGTACAAAACCAGGTGATGCTATGAATCAGAGCTGTGGTAGCGATTACATATTGTATAAGCGAAAAAAAACGCTTAAAGAATGTATTGCACCAGAACAGCAATCAAGTGATTCGAAATGCTGTAAATCTGCAACAAAATCAAGCGAAAATATAGGAGTTGCAATATCACAAGGGGATTATATTTTAGGACTAATTGGAGAATGTGCAAATTTAGATATTTCTTACATAGAATATAATCAAACCCAAAATATAACAAACGCGCCATTCGGATGTTAGTGACCAAATATTTACAAATAAGAGTTTATAAGTAAAAGAACATCTTTATTACATGTATTGACAACATCTACTAGTGTCTCTGAATATTCTATCCAGTCAAGTGGCATACTGATTATACCGCTATTAGATGCATCATCATCTCTAAAAATAACAGTTTCAGTCTCATCTATACTGTTTTTTTTTAAAATGTTAATAATAGTACATCTTTTTCTATCAACTGTTTCATAGTAAGGATATTTAATATAGATCCAATAACGGTTTGTTTCATTTAGGTTGAACATAATATTTTTTATTTGAATATGAAATAAAAAATTCACATAAATTCAATTTTCTAAAATTTCTCTCAAAAACTTCTAAATATTTCAAAAAAGTTTTTGTAAAAATTCATTTTGAAATTCTATGAAAATCCCTAAAGATCCCTAAAGATCTTTAAAATTCTCCTAAACTTTCATTTTTTCCAAATGTAAATATATTCTTTGTATTTTCCATCCAGGTTTCTTTCTCCTTTTTTCATTAAAATTTTACTGGAACATTTTCCTAAAATAGGAAGACAACCTTGTTCATAAATATTTTCCGGAACATTTAAACAATAATTTCCCCCTTTTTTCAAATGCCTAAATGTTTTCTGAATTAATGGTTTATAGAATTCTTCATTCCATTCATAGTGATTTCTATAGTTATTACTTCGTTTAGTGGTTCTGTAAACTTCAAGATCATAATAAGGTGGTGAAGTTAATACCGTATCATAATCCATTTTAGAATAATCAACTTTGAGAGCATCTTCAAATTGTAACTGTATATCAGTTTTATTTTGTGGATCTTTTTTCAACAATTTTACCATATTTTTGTAAGGTTCTTGTAAATGTGTATTTATATCGACACCATAGTATGCGTCAAGTGAAAGAGCACAAGCGCCAACTAATCGTCCTCCCCATCCCATGGTAAAATCTAAAACGCGTGTTGCATTAACACGACAGTATATTTCCATTGAAAGTAGTGGCCGGAAAATTGCGATTGATGAAAAATATAAATTATAAATGTACTTGTATTTTCGTATTTCATCTATCTTCCTAGGTTTGTAGAAATCAAGCATATTTTTCACGTAATTCTTTTTAGCGTATTTCTGACGATTCTTCCAAAAATCATAAAAGCTAACTTTTTGATGTCCTTTTGTATGCAGTCGTTCAACTAAAGTAAATGTATCCACAATATTATTGCCTAAAGTAGTTCTAGATGACGCCTTCTTTGCTTGAGAACAGGATATATTTTTTAATTTCATGAATTCACTGTATGCTTTATTTTCATCAGTGCTATTTAACATTTTGGCAATATTTTCGTTTTTATTATAACTTTTCTTCTTTGTGGTATTAAGTTTTCTTAGAGACTTGTTATTCTGTCCTTTTTCTCTCAATGTTTTCATTATATATTATGGTAAGAATAACATAGGAAATACAGTATAATAATATATACTGTATTTTTATAGGTAAATGAATTTCGTAACATTTTTAGCAACAAAATATTTTACAAAAGAAAAATGGGCTGCAATCATGTTGTTTATAGTTAGTTTGGCATATAATGTGCTCCAAACCAACGGAATCACACGTATAACATCAAGTATGATTAATTTTGCCCAAACTAGAAATGAAAAGAAAGTGAGAGAACTTTTCTTTTATTTTGTATATGCAATTATTGCATTTTTGGCGTTATATTGGCTCATGACATACTTTCAAAATTTATTATTAACAAAAATACGTCCATGGGTGAGAGGTCAAATTGTTGATTTATTGCTAAAAACGAATAATCAGAAATTTAGTGAAACGAATTTCAGCAAGTTAAATTCTCCCATCAATAGAATAACTGATTGTTATTATTTTATCACGAATGGTTTTGTTTCCTATCTATTACCAAACCTAACATATTTATTAATAACATCTGCTTATTTTTCATTTTTAAGCCCCATGTACGGTGTCGTGTTTTTAGTTGGTAATGCATTACTAATAGCATATTATTCATATGTTCTTCCATCTATAGTAAAAGCAAATGATGATTACGAAAAAACAATAGTGAAATCAGATATTCATTTAATCGATTTACTGAATAATGTTGACAAAATTATATATCGTGGGCAGTCATCATCTGAATCAAAAGTATTTACAGGTTTATCAGAAGATAATGCGAATATGGGGGAAAAATACTACAATTTAACGAATATGCACTCGATCATTATGATTGCTATTATATTCGTTGTCATTTTAGTATCGTTATGGATGTTAATAGGGTTGTATTTCAAGAAGAAAATAGATGCGACAATGTTTATAGCTTCATTTACAATATTGTTATTATACAGAGAAAAAATGACGTCAGTAATCGAAATTTTGCCAGATATAATAGATTGTTTAGGGAGAACAGAAAACGTTTTGATTCATTTTCAACATGTAAATGACAATTATACTACCGTAGAAAAAGATGATTTGTACGGAAAACATGATTTAGAATTTAAAAAAATACAATTCCATAATGTGAGTTATAGGTATGGAAACAGTTCATCAAATGTTTTTGAAAACCGTAATTATTTCATGCAAACTGAAAACAATCAAGTTATAGGTATTACAGGAAGATCTGGCAATGGTAAATCAACGTTTGTAAAATTATTACTTCGTATGTATGAATGCAGTGGAGGAAAAATAACAATCGACGATGTTGACATAAAAAACATTGACCCAAATTATATAAGACAAGAGATTACGTATGTGAATCAAAATTCCAAATTATTTGATCGAAAAGTGGTCGATAATATGTTGTATGGATGCAAGAATAGACAAGTATGCGATTACTTTCTGGAACGTATTATGAAATATCCAAATATAACAAAATTATATAGAAATACAGATATCAAAAACAAACAAGCTGGATTATTAGGAGAAAATTTGTCAGGTGGACAAAGACAAATAGTGAATATGATAGGGGGGTTAGTAAACCCATCTAAAATACTTGTATTGGACGAGCCTACAAATGCATTAGATCCTGAATTGAAAAAAGAAGTTCTTGGGTTAATAAAGGATTTTAGTAGATATAAACAAGCGATTATAATTATTACTCACGATAAAGATGTGTTTCCATTATTTACTCAGCAATTGCAAATGTAAAAAGTTGATATTATAAGAATATATAATATGAATATATATGCAATCTAGTAAACGGTCACTGCGAAATGTTTTATTGCAAGAAAATAAAAAACCTAAATTAGGTAACAGAAAATGTGGAGGGACAAAATCAAAAAAAAGTCCTATAACTACAAAACCCAAAAAAAGTCCTAAAGGGTTAAGTAATGAATCATCAAAATCATCATCTCCTTACATGCATAAAGTTCCTGGATATTTAGTAGAACCTATAAATGCGTCATTAGAGAAAGTAAAAAAGGCAAAAGTACATGCAGTAACTCGTAAAAAGAAAAAAAATTGGAAAAAAGGTACAATAAATGCTCTGAAAGACCCTTATAATGCAATGCAACGTACTTATAAGAATATAAAAGAGCTAGTGAAAAAAGGTCCTAATAAAAGTAAAATTCCTTATGTTCCAGAGCAAGACATTGATGTGCCATTGGAAGGCACGTGTCTTGAAAATGATGCATTAACTGACGTAGAGTTACAAAGATTATTAAGGATTAAAGATATAAACCCTGAAGGATTTAAAAATTTTGTGGAAAAATTTTGCAACAATAGAAACCGGTTATTGAAACATAATTTTGATACTTTGTATCCCCATTTATTTGAATACCTTAAAATAGAAAATTTTGAAAAAAAGACGGATGAACATTTAAAATATAAAAAGACAGACGATGGTATTAGAAAACTACGAAACAAAGAAAAGGAACTTGCTACAGAAGAAGCGGAATTAAATGTATTCGATAGGGATTTTGAATATGCTCTTAATCGAAGTGAAAGTGACAGAACACCTGAACGATTAACAAAGAGGTCCAGATCTAGTTCCAGGTCCAGATCCAGGTCCAGATAATTATTAACTATTGACAAACTTTACCATATCCATATATTTAAAAATAGCTCTACTAGAAAGACTTTTCTTATCTTTTTTAGAGCATTTTGCAAGTGTTTCAATGTTTTGCTTAATAACAAATTTCCAAATCCATTCTCCTTTACACTCATCGAAATAATCTTTTCCTTCTTGTAAAAACAAAAATAAAACTTCTGTAATTTCATCTACTTCATTTACTTTATTTTCTTCATCTATATATTCCATAACTAGTGTTTGAAATGCGACCATGATATTTAATATTCTTAAAACTGGTAGCATTTTTAATTTCATTAAATTCACTAAGAATACAGACATTGCTTTTCGTGCGTCATTTTGTTTATTGTTATTACAGTACAGTTCATAATTATCTTCTGGGTCAGAATACTCAATAAATTTTATGTTGCTTACATATGTAGTAATATGTGCAGACAATATTTCTTGAAATACTTCGTTATGTGAAATAAGCTCTTTATAGAGGTTGGCGTAAATATCCGAAAAAAATTTATTTGTGCTAGCAATTTGAAAAATTAATTCAGAGATTTTTTTAATATTTTCTTGTGCATTTATATTTTCTTCGTTACATGTATTTATAAACTTATCTAAATTAATTAAAATAGAATCCCTTTGATTTTCGTAATTTTTCTTAGACATTTTATTTAATGCAACACGTATTTCTAGAAGGTATTTTTCCATACCTACCTTTTCTTCTTTTACAGAGGGAGCATTAAATGTTATTCTAGTATCTTCCCATGAATCCGCATTAGTAGTTATTCTACTATGCATCTTCTTTCTTCTATTTGATTGTGAAAAATCGGACTGTTTATTATTCTTTTCCGGTTTGTCCGCGTTAATAGGAACAATCTGTTTATTAATAACATCAATTGTATTTAGCGTATCATCATCGATTCTATATATATTTTTTGAATTTTTCAAAATATCGTAAAAAAAATCTAATCCATACGAAATCATTTATAATGATTGTAGTTATTTTTTTATATGATTTACGTAAAACATATAAACAGATAGTAGTAAAATATTTAAATGGAAAATGAAATAAACAATTGGGATGAAATAGGAGTGAAAGAAGAAATTTTGCGTGGAATTTATGGGTATGGCTTTGATAAACCAAGTGACATACAGAAAAAAGCAATAAAACCTATAATAGAAAAAAAAGATATTATTGCACAAGCACAATCTGGATCTGGGAAAACAGGAACATTTGCCATATCTGCACTCGAAACAATAGACGTTTCAAAGAAAGAAACCCAAGTACTCATACTATCTCCAACTCATGAACTGGTACATCAAACAGCAAGAGTTGTTCAAGATATTGGTTCGTATTTACAGGGGTTGGTTATAAAAATATTAATAGGGGGTACTTCAACAAGAGATGATATTCATTTTTTCAATGAAAAAACACCACATATTGTAGTAGGTACTGTAGGTCGCGTATTAGATATGTTTCATAAAAACCAGTTACTAGGAAATGACTTGAGATTATTAATTTTGGATGAAGCTGATGAAATGTTAAGCCAAGGATTCTATGAAAAAATAAAAATAATGTTTCAAAACTATTTTCCGCTAAAAATGCAAGTGGCATTATTTAGTGCAACTATTCCCAGTGAAGTACTTGCTATAGGAGAAAGATTCATGATAAATCCAGAGAGAATTTTAGTGAAAAGAGAAGAATTAAGTCTAAAATGTATTGAGCAGTATTTTGTAGCTCTTAATCACGACAATATGAAATATGAAACCCTCAAAGATATTTATTCGATGATTTCTGTGGATAAATGCATTATTTATTGTAATACATTACGAAGAGTAATTGATCTTTACAATAACATGACACAAGATAATTTTTCAGTTTGTTGTATTCATAGTAACATGTCAAAACAAGAACGTCACAATAATTTCATGAAATTTCGTAATGGTGATACAAGAGTAATGATAAGTTCTGACATTACAGCACGCGGTATAGATATTCAACAAGTAAGTTTAGTAATTAATTATGATCTAACGAGAAACGTCCATACTTATTTACATCGAATTGGAAGAGGTGGAAGATGGGGGAGAAAGGGTTTAGCAATAAATTTCATCACAATGTATGATATTCCGGAAATTAAAAAAATAGAAAATCATTATCATATAAACATTGAACAATTGCCACAAAATTTCAGTACGATTATTACATAAATAATGTTTTCGTTTATATCATAATAACGATTTGTGATTATGATATAAAATGAGTTTATTAGATTCTTTTGGTAATATTAGTTACTTTCAAACAATAGGAATTCATATTGACAGTGCAAAAGATAAACCGGTACAAAGTGATGAAACAATTCAATCACCACATTATGCAAGTACTGCGTTCAAATTACCAATTGAATATTTAGACAAAAACGAAGTATTTACTCTAAATAGTAATGTTATTTCTGATCTTGAACTAGTAGAAACCGTTGACGCTTCCATGTCATCAATTTATTCCAATACATTTGAGACAAATAATGGATTTGCAAAACAAGTTCAACCGAAATTCCAGAAACTTTGTACAACAAATAAAGAGTTTCTAAAAGATACGCAACATGTGATAGAAAATATGGATTATTTTTTAAATATTGAAGATACAGTAGAAGAGAATACAAATTGTAAAATGACACAGGAGAATTGGACTACTGTGAAGCATGATCCGCAATTTTTTGAAAAATATGGTTATTTAGATTGGAATATACTAAAACCTTACAATGAAAACGCGCTAGTGTTACAAGGGATCTCATTAAGTAATATGTTATCACCTGTAATGAGTTTCATCTTACCACTTTTATTTTTACTTTTTCCATTCATTATTTTGAAGATACAAAAAATTCCAATAACATTGGGAATATATTTTCAAGTATTGAAGGATATTGCACGCAACCATTTTATAGGACAAGCCATTTCTATTTTTGAGTCGTTTTCGCTTCAAAAGTTCATGTACTTTTTTTTCATGTTAGGATTGTATGGATTTCAAATGTATCAAAATACAGTTCAATGTTTGCGTTTTTATAAAAACATGGAGAGAATCAATAAGGAGTTATGTGAATGGAAAATATTTAGGAAAATGTCATCCGATAAGATTGAACAATTTCTTTACAAAAGTGAATTACTAAAAACATATGCACCATTTCGCAGTGAGCTTATTTGTAATCTGGATGTTTTGCGCAAAATAGAAACATTATTAGAGCCAATGCGACCATTTTCATGCTCTATTTCAAAAACGACAGAAATTGGATACATGCTAAAATGCTACTATGAACTTCATAAGAATCCGGAGTTTGAATCAACCATATTATTCTGTATGGGGTTTGATGGGTATTTACATTTGATGAAAGGAGTAAATAATCAATTGAAAACAGGAATACTAAATAAAGCAGAATACATTGAAGAAGACAATATTACAGTAACGCAAATCGATATTTCAGGAGAAGAACAAATTGTCAAAAAACAGTGTATTATAGAAGAACAGTATTATCCTACTCATAAAAGTGAAGATGGATGTGTAAAAAATGATGTTGTTCTTGACACATATGGTGTAATTACTGGTCCAAATGCTTCTGGAAAAACAACTTACCTTAAAACAACTGCAATAAACGTAATTTTGTCTCAGCAATTGGGTGTTGGATTCTATAAAAGTTGCAAAATGAAACCATATGGTCATATTCATTCTTATTTGAATATACCTGACACATCTGGAAGAGACAGTTTATTTCAAGCCGAATCAAGAAGATGCAAAGAAATCCTTGACGTAATAAAAACGAACAAAGATAAAACGCACTTTTGTATTTTTGATGAACTGTATTCAGGAACGAATCCAAAAGAAGCAACAAAAGCTGCCCATGCTTTGTTAGAATATTTGCGTCAATATGATCACGTCGATTTATTCTTAACAACACATTACGTTAGCATTTGCGACGAATGGGAAGAAGATAATGAAAAACGGTCTATCTGTAACTATCGAATGAAAGTTATAGAGCATGAAAACGGAAAAAATACTCCTACATATCGTATTGAAAATGGAATTTCTCGTATTGAAGGGGCAATGTCAATATTAAGTGATATGGAATATCCTGAAGAAATGCTAACAATGATAACAAATAACAATTCCACTCACGATTCTGTAATTATTAATAAAAATACAAGTAGTATTGATCTATGATTTTTCATATTTTGATTTACACCCTTGAAACTTCAAATACTCATTAGTATAAAATAAAAACAAAGTTTTACTGTTTTTTATGGAAATGGTGATTTACGTATTTCTGCATATTGAAATAAGTTAATTCCTTATCTTTAGCTTCGTCTCCAAAAAGATTAGATAGCTTTTGATCTGGTAATATTTGACGCTTATTCGTAGGACATTGTAAATTATTGTCCTTAATGTATTTTATTAATGTTTTTGTGACGTTTGTTCTTGAAACTAAACTATTATGATCAATTCCCATAAATTCACACATTTCATTCGATACCTCTGTGGGTCTAGCAAAACCGCATGGTTTTCTTGATATCTTTGGTTTATTTACGTGTTTCAATGAAGAATTTTGCAACTTACTAGCAATTTTTTTTAATTGCTTTTGTCTTTCCTTCATTTCGTCTAATGTTTTCTTCACTGATTTAATTGATGCATCATTATTTTCAATTATAGAAAATATTTTTTCATAAACATTCAAACTAGGTTTCGTGATTGTCTCTTCTGAAATATCCATTTTTATAAATACATTAAAACAAAGTATTTATATGAATTTTATAATGACTTTAAGTTGTCTTTTTTTGTTGCTTACTGCGCTGAACTTTGGTAAATCCTTCTGAATCGTCATTTTCATCAGAAGACTTGTTTCCTCTATTTCCGCGTGGTCGATTAGGTGGTCGTTTCTGGTCGTTTGTTGCTCGTTGTGCCTGTCTTGTCTCACACATCAACTTTCCACTATTTATTCCGGTAACATTTGCTGTTTGAAATTGATGCTCGCTACTGGAAGATTCGGCTAATTCAAATTCAACGTATTCACCTTGAACAAGGTATTTGTACTGAGAATCTTGCACTTTTACGGTTGTATAGTGTGCAAATATATCACATTCCTCGCCGTCTTTTTGCATAGTAACAAAACCAAAACCAGCTTTATTGTTAAACCATTTTACTTGACCAATATGTCGTAATGAATTTGTAGCAGGGGCTTCTGATGTACTCATTATATACAACTATTTAGTATGGTGTATTTATATTGTTTTAAAAAACTTATTCTAATTTGTATATATAATGAATTTTGAAAGTAACAGGACGTTTTTACTAACATGTAGTTTGATATTGTTTTTTGTATTATTCATTGCGAATTATTTCAAATTTCATAAAGTTTTAGAAACCTTAGTAAATGGTAATTATTATTACATTAATGAAGGAAAATATATTGGAGATAGCAATAGAGCGATCGAAAGCAAAGTACGAATGGATACTATTTCTGATCCAGGGGAATGTTCTAATATTTGCAAACAACAAGAAGAATGCAGCGATTATAACAGCAATTGTAAATCTTTTGTAGAAAACAATGAATGTTATTGTCAATTCAAAGCGATAGAAGGTTTTACTTCTGACCCAATTGGTGAAATATTACGAAATTCCCCCAATCTTCCTATACACGTTGACGAAATGTCAAAGGAAATGTCAGTCCTTCAGAAAAGGACAGTTCCATGGAGTGGTTTAATGACTGAATCAAATGTTACTAAAATACCATTGAGCATACAAAATATGTCATATTCATTTTATTTAGACCATAGTGCTACAACTGAAAGCAATAAAAAGAACACAATATTTAAAGTAAGTGATATTTTGCATATTTATACAGAGGGGCAGCAATCTGCGAATTTAGCAATAGAATATAAAAATTCAAATGGAGGTGGAAATATTTTGAAAACTCATTTATGGAAAAACAATGATGTAATAGGAGGTACAGGAACCCATTTTATTTTCATTACATGTAACAGTGGAACATTGAATATTTATGTAGATGGAGATTTGAAATACAGTAATCGCATAGGTTTTTTACCAGAAGTTTTAGACGAAAAACAAACGTACTTTCAGATTGGCAATGATAATCCAAGTGAAAATGTGAAAATAAAAGACTTTAAAATATACAATTATAGTATTCCACAAACAAACATCAAGGTCATTAGCAATCACGTAAATAATGAATAAAGAATACTAGGATTTATGTTTCAATCAATAAAATATATCTATGTCATGAAACTAATTCTAAATAAATACTATAATGAAAGTTTTTAGAAGAAATATAATACTAGTATTAATTTTATTATCTATTTTATTTATAGTTTTTACAGTTTTCTCTAAAAATAATGAAACCTTTGAGACAATTAATCGATCTGGACCAGTGTTTATGTTGAATAAAATCAGAGATTTTGGTGAAAAGAAGCAACAAGACAATTATAAAAATGCATCAAACATTGATTACGATACTTCTGTTTCGAAATATTTTAAAGAACACCTACAAGAATATATGGATTACACAAAATATATAAATCTACAGACATTGGAACCTCATATTACAATGAGTCAAATGGTTTTGAATACTTTAAATAATAAACAGTGCTTTAAAGTGGATGGTTCAGATAAATCTGCAAATTTTCAAAGTGACAATCGACCATCAAAAATAGCAATCAAAGAAGCATCTATGACAAACTATTCAAGAGTAGGTTCAGATAAAGTAAGAAAAAAAACTGAATATGTTAAACGTAATGTTACTAGAACAGTTCTAGATGCATTGAAATCACAAGACGACGTTGATAGTAGAATGAAACTAGACAACTTCACTATGAATATAGACGTATATTACCCATGGGTAAATGACAGTGTTGCAAAGGAGAATAATATGTTTGAAGGAATCGACAGTGAAAGGATTATCAAAAATTATACAGTTAATAATAGAGGTGTATCAAATGCAACTAATTTTTATAAACATGCTAGAGAACATGTAGAATGTATAAACACAGAGGGAAAAGTTTGGAATGAAATCAATAAAACGTGTGACGATCACAGAAAGATCAAAGACTATACATGTCCAACTAGTCAAAAGTGTTCAAACTACTATTCATGGGTTCAATATGGAAATTGTACAGACACCACTACAAAATTCGCAACAACAAATGAAATCACAATAACAGATAAAACAACCGGATCTCGAATAAAAAAAACTATAAAAGAATCTGTAAATTTAGACAAAAATTCAAAACAATACTTAGAAATGCAATCTGATATATCAGTATTCGGTCCAAGAAATAGAGGAACATCTGTTTCTTTCTGGTTTAAAATTAACGGAAATGAGAGAGACGAAAAAGAAAAGATTTTATTGCATTTTGGAAACAGGCATTGGTTATGGTTGTACGAAGAGGTATATTTTTCAATAAAAAAACATAACGATAATAGTATGGATGTATTTACTATATATAGTAATAATAGTAAGCGTGAAAAGATGGAAGTTCTTCTTCCTAACATGATGAATGATGAATGGCACCATGTTGTCTGTACTTTTATTAGTGACGAATGGACGTTTTATGCAGACGGTGAATGTTTAGCAAAAGGTACTGCACAATATCCGTCTATTTTACCAAGGAACACTTTACAGATTGGTGCTCCTGCCACTTTCTGGCACAAACATTATTCTTCATCAATAGGGGATTTTTACTTGTTTCAAAGGGTTTTAAAAAATGGTGAAATCATGTTTCTTTACACAAAATAATTATAATAATATTTATAATATATACTGATATATTATGAAGATTGATACAATTATTCAACGCAATATAATATTATTACTCGTTTTGATCCTATTTTTATTTTGTTTTATTTATTACTATATGAATTTTACAGAGGGTTTTGGAGATTACGACTTGTCCAAAATTCGTATTCAAACAGATTTGAATGCAAACAATTATTATCAACGAGGTAACCTAAGCGTTTTCAACAAATGGAACAGTCAATATGTCACTGTCCCTTTTACTGATTTTTTATCAGGTAATGCTATTGTAGAAACAGGTAAAAATAATGAATTCACTGTGTCATTTTGGCTTTTTTTACATGAACTAAAAAACGAACAAGTAAACATTTTCGAACTAACTGAAAATAATAATAGTTCTTTGTATTATGGTATTACCTTATACCCTGAAGCATCGTATTTGGTTATAAAACAAAGAGATGAATCTGGAAATATGATTTATGATTTTGTATCGATATCTCTCAATAAAGCAGAACATTATTCATTTGTATTCTCGAGCAATAACATTACAGTATATATCAATGGAATATTAAGAACACCTCAATATAATTTCATGAGAAAAGGTGGATGGAAAGTAATAGATGGAGGTAATGTATTTTGTAAATTTGGTGATTTAGATGATTCGAATACATATGTAATTTTTGATTTGAAATTTCATAGCAATAAACTTATGAATATTAGCGGAAATAGAGAAATCGAATTGTCATTTAAAACATCAAAAGAGAAAATAGAGAAAATCTACAAATCCATTGAAAAAGCAGAAGAAGATGCAATGAACACTTTTGAAGGTTTTACATCGTTAATTGAAAATACATTTGTAGTTGAAGATGGAAATAATCAATTAAGCAGGTGGTCAAATTCTTTAAATACATTTACGTTATTCAATGGAAAAGAGGAAAATGTGGAGAACTTTGAAAATAGAACCGCAGAGCTGAATGGTATATATGATTTTTATGCACAAACAATGATGAAAGAAGTATCACAGCCAACAATGTTAGGAAACTACGTAATTGATACAGTAAATTCTAGAAATAACAAAATGGTAATAGAAGATACAGTAATATTGTATCGTGAATTTGATTCGATGGATAAAAACTTTATGACTATAAAACTAGATGAGGACATTAGCGGAGAAACTGGTATGACATTTGCATTTTGGCTATATGCAAAAGGGGATGGTGTTATATTTGAAATGGGAAATTCTTCCGATGAAAAAACGAACGATAATATAGGAAGTTCAATCGATAATTCTTCATTGACATTTTTTGTAGGTAATAAGGATGGTAATTTTAAATTTGATTATGTAGGTATATCTGAAAATATATGGAATCATATTATATGGACAATCGATGAAGTGAATAAAGAGTGGAAAATATTTGTTAATTCAAAAAAAGCAAAAACAAAAACCAATAGTTCGAATTTTATTTATCCAAGCGTAAACAACGAAGATGGAACATCATATAAACGTTCAAATATGACGATTGGAAAATCTTCTGGAAAAAATATATATTTTGATGGAAAAATTGCAGATTTTAGAATTATCAATCGATCTGTGAATAATGATGAAGTAAGATCTATTTATGATTTACCGAAAAGAGGCTAATTATTAGATGCAATTTATTAAAAAATTTGAATAATTAGGTTTATCATAAAACCCTAACCGTTCGCAATGCATTGTAATTGCCAATAAATAATCGTAAATTACTAATTTTTTAATTTTTTCATCTATTTCAAGTTTTTGATAAACATTTGACCATTCGCGCTGCAAAGACAACCATTTATTGTAAGGAAAATCAATACAAGTTGGTTCGCAAAATTCTTCATCAATACATTTATATAAATCAATATTCAAAATGTTATCGCATAAAATGTCTAAAAAAATATAGAACAAGGAAATAAAATCATCTCTTCTTACCACATCGTGACCCTGTAAAACATAATAACTAGCATAATTGGGAGTACCTATAATATTATTTTTTAATGTATCATCAATGTGATCTCCATTGACCAAGTATGATGTTGAAAGTCCGAAATCAATCAAGTTCCATTCTCCTCCTGAAGAGATTGATCTCATGAAATGTTCTGGCTTTAGATCTCTATGGACAATACCACTTTTATGAATCTTTTCTATACAGGTAATTGCAGTATTCCACCATTTTATTTTATCATTCAGAGACATTGTCGATTTTTCTTGTTTCAAAGAATAGTCATAGAATGAGATCACCATACATATATATGGCGATTGATTCCCATAATAGTATATATAAGGTATATTGCAACATTTTTGCGTATTCAAATAATGTAAAATAGTTGATTCATGTTTTAAAATACGGAATTCGCAGGACAAATGTTCTAATTTTACAGCATACATTTTATTAGTCTTAATACATTGAGCCTTACAGACCGATCCGAACTGACCAGAACCGTATTTTTGAATCAATTTGAATCGTTTTGCTATAATGTTCATATAAAACAATGTAGCTATATTTTATATTGTTTTATGAATTTGCCATATAAAGTTTATTTTGGATCATTATTCTTCATTCATTTTGTTTATGGAATGGTTCTTTTAGGAATATTTTCATCTGTACCACAGTACATTTATGTTTGGAATATGTTGGTTCAAGTCTGTTTGTGTTTGTTTTTATTATATCGCTATCACCCATTCCGAAAATCACATAAATTTGAAGAATATGACGCGCGTCTTATTTTCGGATCTGCATTGCTTTTGTTGACAAATATTATCAGTTTGCCATTAATATTTTCTTATTTTGTTAAAACAATCGATATTACAAATAATAAAATAAAGGGTTCTATTTTTGTTTCGTGAAATACAAATGCATATTAAGTACATTACTTGTGATTTTAATTGTGCTCATTTGCCATGATAACAACCCATTCTTCTAGTGTTATTTTTTGAAACGTTTTACAATGATCTAGATTATATTGCATGATTTTTTTCCCATTTTTCAAAACAATGTATGTGCCTTTATCTAAAAATTTTGTTTGGACGTGTATTCCTCCATTTGTTAGTATGGGATCTTTTCCAGGATTCTCTCTTATCCACCTTGTATGAATTCCCAAGCGTAAATCTTGAATGTCGTGGATTACTCTGTACATTGCGAGAGATTGTGACCATTTTTCAGACTGTCCATAATTGCACAGTATTTCTTCCTTTTCATTATTGATATTTTCTCGAGTTTTCCCTACAAGATAATGATATGTTGTATCTTTGTCTATATTTTGCATAAGACTATCCAACCACATAGGATCAACTTGTGTTTCTGGATCTGATTCAACTTGCTTTAATAGGTCATCAAATAACATGCTCTAAATATTAATATATAAAAACATTTATTAATATTTATTATTTTATCAGTTCTCGTTTATTTCACCTCTATTTGTATTTTTATATTCTTCCGAGTTTTTTTCAGTGAAGGTACTTTCATTTTTTTTGTTTTCTTTTCTTTTGTACGCTGTAGAGTTCCAAAATGCAAAAAATCTCTCAAATGATTTATTATTTTTTTTGATATTTGTAAGTCAATTGTAACATCGCTATTTCCTCTTCTTATCATGCGTCGTTTGTGAATCATGAACCAACTTTTCCAGTATGATTCAGAAAAAACGATTTTTTTATCAGGTGGAAATATATTTGATTTCACCATACGATTTATTATTTTTGTCGTATTCAATGGATGTATATATGGTCTCGGACATATATAATAAACTTTACTTCCTTTCATTTGAGGATAGTCAACATCATCTATAAAACATATATCTTCTGACTCTGATATCATAGAACAACTTAGAAAATCATCTACTTTTTTATGGTGACTGGAACGACATTCTTCGATAGGTACGTTGTTAATCTTGAAAGCACAAATTATTCTATCGAATAATTTTTTTTTGGAGGAATCTGGAAAATTTTCTTTTACTTTTTTCTCTAGATAATTTGCAATCATTGTAACCCAATTAGTCGAACATTGATTATTTGTGTAAATGAAAATTTTGTAACATATTTTTTTTGTTTTGCATTCATACAAATATTCTAATATAATCAGAATTCCAAATCGCAAAAACTCAGGAAATAAATCTAAAATCTCTTCTATTGAATCACAATCTGGATTAACTTGCTTTATTCCGCCCCATAATATGTATAAATCTGCAAACGACCCTAAAGTTTCATCTAAATCAAAAATTACAACCTTTTTGGGAGGTTTTAGAGAAACAATATCATTCGGATTGGTTGTATCTTTCATAAACCAAGGTAAATAACGTTTCCCCTTGAAAATTTTGACATCATCTTTCGTAATAATTCTGCTCATATATACTTTTATTATTTATTATTACCACAATTATTTTTGTTGCATTTTTTTCATTTTATAGTCTTTCCAAGAAATCTGAGAACCGGCGTTTTTAACTTCAATATCATCCGATTTTTTATTTTCGTCGTCTATATTTTTTCCTCGTTTTAAAGCACTCTCGACAAATACCTTATGAAGAAGTTTTCCCATAACTACTGACCCTTCTTCTTGATCGATATTTCCTTGTTCTATTTGCTTTAAAGTTCCTAGAGCCTGTGTCATCAAGTTTAGATTAAGCTCATCTTTTACTAACTTGTTGAAAATATCAGTATATGTGTTATACAAGAAAGAACATTTTTGTCTACAAATTGTTTCAAAATACGTAGGGGTATTTTGCTTTTCATTTGAATATGTTTTTTTTAATTTTTCTAGTTTCATAATATCTTCTAAAATAAGGTCACTATGCTTCAACTTACGTATTCCATCTGTATTATCCTTGTAATCATATTGCTGAGAAAGTTTTTTTAAATCTAAAGCTTCTTTTGCGTTCATTATATATGTTCACGAGTTATAATTGTTTAATATGTTTGTTTAGCAAAAAATAATATATGAAGTTTGATTATATTTAATTTATAAAATGCCACGTAGATCAGAACGTTTAAAACATGATGTTATACCTGTGGTTGCAACGACAAGTGGAAAAAGCATTATTCATTGGGTATGGCTATGTTTCATTACAGTGTTTTGTGTTATAGCATACTTATTGAGAGATCGCATCCACGACTTCAAAGAATTAGTCAAAGCCAAATTAAGAGTTACATTGTATAGTTTAATATCTAGTACTGCAACTGATACAAATACAGTTACAACAAATGATGATAGTTTCATTATTAATATGGTGAAATCAATTGACGACGCATTACTGGTACCAGATACAGTTTATTACGAAGGTAATCATTTAGGAATGATTTCTGATGATGAAAAAATAGAAGGTATGCAAAATCCAGATGAGAAGGAGAATGAGGATGGAGAAGATGAACAGGATGAAGATGAGGATGGAGATGATGAAGAAGATGAGGATGAAGATGAGGATGAGGATGGAGAGGAGGAAGAAGAGGAAGAAGAAGATGATGAGAATGAGGAAGAGGAAGAGGATGATAATAATTAATATATTTAGAAAATGTATATATAAGATATGAAATTATCCAAATTGTTAAAACTACCCATAGAATATTACATTATATTTTTACTATTTGTAGTTGTTATATTTATGTCTATTTACGGTGGATCACTTGATGTAAAGCCGTATGGAAATGCGAATTCGTTACACATGTATAATTATGAAGGCTTTCATGCAAATAATTCAATGACAGATTCATCTGTTGCAAATACTGCTGCCAATGCAAATGCAAATGGTGCAGAAAATCTTGCATTGAATAGCTCGACTACACCAATGCAAAGGTTTGAATTGGATGGATTAAAAGCGGCACCATTAGATATGGAACCAATGTACAATCCTGTGTCAAAATTAAACGGTAGTCATAGTTGCTTCGGTTCTTCCATGGGATTGTCCAATGATAAAGGAGCATTATGTATAGATGATGAACTAAAAAAACAGTTTTCTACCAGAGGTGGTAACCAGTCAGGAAGAGATATGCAAATTGGTGCTTAAAGTAATAATTCGAAATGTTATATTTTACGGTTAAAATATAACGCGAAGCAATTATAATTATATGATAAAATAATTAATAAATACCTTTCCATGCATGACTATTTAGGAATTCACCTACTACAATACCTGGTATAGACATTAAACACCATGTAGACGCAAGTTGATCATCCATCTTTCCCACAATAAGTATAGTAATGATAAATAAAAATAATTGTGATAAAAAAACGATAAGTCCTCGTTCAAAAGGAGTAATCCATAAAGCAGGTAAAAAGAAAAATACTAAATATACAAACCAATTTGGTTCAAGTCCATAAAATGTTTGTGCATTATTGTTCCATTTTATGTGTTTGTCACCTCGCAATGCACAGTTCCTTCCTTTTACTTGAAGTTCATGTGTTACCGATTTTTTATCTGAAAAATTAAAAACTCTTAACATCCCAGCAACAAAAATAATTGCGCTTATAAAGATTGCAAATTTAAAAACTACTTTGTTTGACTTTGTTACATACAAATAAATAATGTTCCACATTAAAGGTTGAATCCATTGTAATATCCAAGTGAACATGGTTAAATATTGATTGATACTATTATCACATTGATCGATTACTTTGTACTGTAAATACTGTGTAAGCTCCATTAGAGTATAAAAAGCGCTAGGAACAAGTGATATTGCAGAATATTTGTTCAACACTCTATATGATGTAATAGCAATACCTAATATTGTTAAATTTCTTGACCATGTTTCTGAAAAACACATTTGCTTATATATATATCATTATATTGAAATAATGCTCATCATGGAAGACTGCTTTTTGTAATATTCATCTACACCATCTACCATGGAAGATTTAAAATACTTTGAGAGAACACTGTCTGATTCCAAAACATCACTGTATGGCAATATAGCGTAATATTGGAATTTCGGTCGTCTCAATATTTCGTCTTTTGGTATTAAAATACCATGTATAATACTCGGATTCACATCTAAATAATCATCACTCATGAGATCCTCTAATAATATTGGTTTTCCTGAAATAGTTTTCACCCCAATTATTTGACCATCTAGAATCTGTATAGAATTATCTTCTTGTTGTCCAAGACACCATTTTTCTATTTTAGCTTCAAATTCATTTTCGGATTGAAAATGCCCTCCTAAAATATTGTTGCAAAACTGAATCAAGTCCTGTATTTTAGGGTCTTCCTTTTTAGCACCCATAAAACGAATATCTGGCATAAATAGCTTTGTTTCTTTTCCTACATACATTTTTTTTTCCGATATAAAAGGTGTATTTTGTAAAGTACCTTGCTTGTACACATCAATCAATGGTTTTACGCATAAAAATGAATTAGGAACAATCATACCTCCATATACATATAGCAATTCCAACATTCCAATATCTCTGTATCTTGACTTCATTGGTTCTGGCATTGAGCTTATATTAGTGGTCCAAGAAGGTATTAATTTTTCAAAAGAGTCATCATCAACCAAACATACATGGAAATCGTCACCGCAATGGTTAATAATGCTTTGAATAGTAAGATATAAATAAGGTTGATTTAAATCAGTACTAGATCTAGAGATGAAATTTTTCCACTTTCTTGAATTAATTTCATACTTTGAATGAATCCAAAGTTTTGGTCTATTTTTTCCGTACATTGCACTATCGTTCAAAAGGTATTTCTTTACTAACTCATAATCATCTTTGGTTTCATTGTCAATAAATTTTTGTTTGAAACTATTACTAAAATAACTAGCTACCATAACGAGTCCAAAAGTCATTATGACAAAACCGATAGAGTTATTTTTATTGATCATATTATTATACATACTATTTACAAATAAAAAATATAAATTGAATAATTGTGTTATTTTTTCACAATATACCTAATTGTGTATTCTGAGTGATTGTATATTTTATTCGCTATAAATTCATGGTCATGTGAATTACATATCTGCCTGACAATATTTACAAATGAATTATAATTAAAATCTCTTGTTACAAAACGTTGCTTTGATTTATGATAATATGGTAATATTTTTTCCAAAAAAGATTCTTGATATTTTCTATAGATAATCAATTGAAAGACGTTTTTATCTATCAAGTAATATTCGTAATTTTTATTACATACCTTTTCAAGAAGATCTAACAATATATTCAAAGGGATTTCTTCTTTAAATATAGTAGTTTTCATTAATCATATGATGCTTTATATATGATTAAAATATTTATATTTATAATTAATTATTATTGCCGGCTAAATATCAACGTTTTCAAAAAGACTATTTGTGAAAAAAGCCAATTCAATAATATCTTCATGTACATTGTGAAACATGGTAATGTATTTACAAAGATAAGGTATAATTTTGTATTTTGCTAATTCATCTATATCTTTTGTTGTTTTTATAAATAAAAAGAAATAATCGAGTATATCAATTACCGAATATCCGCTTTGAAATAGTTCATATAAAATATGAATACCTTTTACTAAATCTTTTTTTTTCATAGCATCTAAATACGTCTCAAAATGTTTAAACGATATATTTGAACATACGTTTTTACATAAATCTAAGGTAATTGGTTTGTTTAATATATATAATTTTTCCAAATGGTTTATCATAGTTCTTACTGAATTGCTACAAACGGACAATATATGATCTTTACAATATTCATCCATTTCCATTTTTTCACTTTGCAAAATGAATTCTAGTTTAGAGTGAATATTATCTAAAGACAATGGTTTTAGTTGTATTATATGTGTTCTTGACTGGATATTTTCAATCACTTTTTGCATATTAGTACATACCATTGTAAAATGAACATTGTGCTTATATTTATCAATGTAATTTCGAAATACTTGTTGGCTTTGTTCGTTCACATTATCAATGTCATCAATGACTATCATTTTCTTTTTACCTTTAATTAAAGATTGTGTTTGACAGAACGTTTTCATCTCATTTCTGTAGTACTGGATACCGTATTCTTTCAAGTTATTAATATATATAACGTTATTCTCAGGTAAAGAATCTTGTTTGTCAATATTATAATAAGTTCGAATGATGGCTTCTAATAGCATAGTTTTGCCACAATTTACATTTCCATAGATGAGAATGTTTAGATTATCCATATTAATAAAAGTGTTTAATGCCTTTTCTACAGTTGAATTAAGGTTAAAATCATTAATATAATAAGGTTTGTATTTCAACAAAAACGATTCTCTCATTATATGAGAGAATATTTTATGTGTATATTTATCATTGTATAAATATAAAAATTAATATTATTTTAATCTAATATGACAGATTACTACAATATACTTGGAGTATCAAATGACGCGACTGAACAAGAAATCAAAAAGGCATATAGAAAATTATCCCTTCAAAATCATCCAGATAGAAATCCTGGTAATATCAAAGAAGCAAACGAAAAAATTAGTAAGATCAACGATGCATATGAAACGTTAGGTGATTCAGAAAAACGGAAAATGTATGATATGAAAAAAAATATGGGTAACGTACCATTTTCGCCAGGTTTTTCTCATTTTCCACCTGGATTTCCTTTTGGACCTGGAGGCATACGTGTAAATCATGGTAGAGGGGGGATACCACCTGATATAAACGATGTTTTTAGTCATTTTTTCGATAATATGAATGGTTCGCCAATGGGTACTGGAATGGCTGGTAATCCAAGTATTCGTATTTTCCATAATGGTCGTCCTGTAAATATGCAAAGGCCTACTAAGCCTCCCCCTATAATAAAAAAAGTACCAATTACATTAGAGCAAGCGTATATCGGTTTTGACATAAAGTTAGAAGTCGAAAGGAAAACATATTCAAATGGCAGTGAAATAATAGAAAATGAAACGATTCCTGTAAATGTACCTAGAGGTATTGAAGACGAAGAAACTATTATTTTAACTGATATGGGAAATCATTCGCCGCATAACATGAAAGGTGATATACATATTACAATAAGCGTAGAAAAACACGAGATTTTTACAAGGAAAGGATTGGACTTGGTTTGTAAAAAAAGCATATCTTTGAAAGATGCTTTATGTCATTTTTCGATTGAAATACCTCATTTAAGTGGAAAAATGTTGCGTTTGTCAAATCAAAACCAAACCACAATTGTAACTCCTGGTTTCAAAAAGGAAATTCCAGAATATGGTATGACAAGAAATGATGAAACCGGTAATCTGGTTTTGGAATTTGACGTAATTTTTCCTAATTCATTATCAGACGAACAAAAAAAAGTGCTTTCTGATGTATTGTAAAACCAATTATTTTCATGGTATTATACAAATACAGTATTTAATTGTTGCGTTACTTTTATAAATGTAGTACATTTTGGCATTTGCTTTATTGTTTTTGCATTAATATATGTACATGTGCTTCTAATCCCACCAAGAAAATCAAGAACAGTATTATTCAAGTCTCCACGGTAGGGTATTGTCAAAACCCTCCCTTCTGATGAACGATAATTTTCCATCTTCCCATAATGCTTTTGCTGTGCAACATCAGAACTCATTCCATAGAATTGTTTATAGTATTTTCCATTTTTTTCAATGACATCTCCTGGATTCTGATCATGACCGGCAAATTGTCCGCCAACCATTACAAAATCTGCACCTCCCCCAAAGGCTTTAGCCATATCTCCTGGACTTGTAATACCTCCATCTGAAATAATATGACCATTCACTCCATGTGCTGCATCCGCACATTCTAATATAGCTGACAATTGTGGCATACCTACACCAGTCTTTAGGCGTGTTGTACAGGCAGAACCTCCACCAATACCTATTTTACAAATATCAACTCCTCCATCCAAAATGAGTTGTTCTACAATTTCTCTAGTTACAACATTGCCAGCTACGATTATTTTATCTGGAAAAGTATCTCTCACTTTCTTACAATAATTGATAAAGTTTTCCAAGTAACCATTTGCAATATCAATACATATCCAATTACATTCTACTACATTTAATATATCGCATAAATTGGAATAATCATTGTCCGATATACCGGATGATACCATAAAGTAATTCGGATCTAATGGTTGTGATAAATGAAGGAAATCATCTTTTTTGTAAAATTTGTGAAGCGCTGTAATAATTTTGTGTTTGCTGAGACAGTGATATACTTCAAAAGTACCTGTAGTATCCATATTTGCAGATATAATAGGAACTCCTTTCCATTGTAGAGATTTACAATTACGAAATGTAAACATTCTTTCTACATCAACTTCTGATCTACTATTTATAGTAGAACGTTTTGGACGAATCAATACGTTACTAAAATCTAATTTTTCACCTGACTCTATTTTATTCATTAGTATAATACAAGTAAATTATATTATTTAAGTAAATTACATTATTAAAGTATTGTAGGTGTAAAAATATTATAATATATCAATATTTTTACATGAAATATAAAAAAGAGATTTACATATTTGTAGCTAAATTAATCAAAACTAACTCTCTTATTCGGTAGTTCAGCATCGACAATGTATATTGAGTTTTCTGTCATAATAATATAATCTTTGCCATTAATTCTGAAAATCTTGTCGATATAGCTAGTGTATTCTTCGGTATTTTTAATCAACATTTTCTTTCCATCTTCTCTAATGCCAATCATTACTGTTTTGTCTATAGAATCTACCCAATAATCAAGCATAATGGGTCGATCTTCAACAATTGATAATTTCGCTGCATTTTGTAGAGTTTTAACTTCAGGAAGACGATGACCTTCATCTAATGATACATCATTTTTTTTTTCAGAATCATCCATTATTCTTTTATAATTACAATTGTGGGCGATACTTTAAATACTTTTTTACTTATTTAATAAATTTTCGTAACATTCTTTTGTGAAATACACACTTCTTTTTCTAGGCTTACTTTTTTTGATTTTTTCAATCTGCTTTTCTTGTTTTGCATGAACAACCTCGTATTCATCCATGAGCACTTTTTTAACAAACTCATATACAAACAGTAATATAGGTTTGGTACAATTACCTACTATAAGACAGTTTCCTGTTCTGAATATCATGAACGAAACCTTTGTGTATTTTTCATTTGTTATGGAATCCAACTCAGTTATTGTCATAGTTTGATCATTTTCGTCTAATCTCCCCTTTTGTTGTTCTATGGTTGCAGGGAGATCATTATTATAATAAAATTTGCATTTTATTCCAGGATACATAGATGGATCATATGAAGGATTTAATCCATATTTATCGCGTAAAATAGGACGTAATTTTTGTTGCTGTATATAATATCCACAGTTGAAATTCGAGTTTATCAAAACATTTGATTTAGGTTTTACCATTTCGACATGATTTTTTTCTCTTTTTTTTGTTATTTTATTTATTTTTCCTTTTATAATTCTTTCTACGTCTGGGGTTTCGTCTTCTCCTACGAGAACTAGTTTTGTTTCTACACTTGGTTGTAAAATACTGAGCAATAACTTTTCAGTTTCTATCAGCAATTCATCATCAACAATACCTGGAATTGCCATTCTACCTGTATTGAATACCTTTACATGTATTTCATGAAATGATCCTTTGAAAAATACTCGCATAATAAGAGCAAAGCAGTTGATGAATGCACTTTTGTTTTTTCCGTGACAATTCATTATATCTTTCTTAGAGACACCAACCGTTAATTTTCTAACATCTTTAAATTTTATTTTGCGTGCATTCGGATTGTCGATTTGTTTCATTATTTTTTCCGTAAAATATGCCTCCTTATCTCTTTTGCTTGCGTATTCTTCATATTCTGATTTTTCTTTGAAAATAAATCTTATCTGCTTTTTAATAATACCATTTGTAGCTTCACTGTATGGTATCACTTTTGTATTCCAAAATATTTTTTCCACGTCGAGTGTTGATACATTCAAAAAGATAATTTTCGTTTGTGTTGATATATACAGATCCTCACATGGTGTCCTTTCTTGGATTGAATCATTTTTAGTGTCAGGTTTATCTTTATGGTCATCTTCGCTTTCCTCAGCGTCAGTTGTATTTTCATCTAAATAATCTTGTGAAATATCAAATTCGTTATCTTGTAGAAATTGTTTCCATTCAAAATCTGCGTTATTCATTCTTTTAATATAGAAACTCTGTTTATATGTTATTTTTCAATTTTATGTATTGTAATTTCATTTGTTCTATAAAATAAGGTATCATATATTCGTTACTGGTTACATGCAATAATGTTTCACACATGTTTAAAAACTCTTTATTTACCAACTCTTTTTTGTAACAAATAATAAAATTAAAGAATCTCTTAAGACATGTTTTTGTTTCTACATTAAAATACTCTAAAGCTACTTCTTTTAACCACAAATCGATTTCAGCAGAATCTTTATTTTCCATTGAAACGTTGACAAAAAGATCATGTAATGTTTCCCATAAACCATCATGAAATAAAAAACGTTTCCATTCTGAATTCTCTTGATGAAGCTGTAAAAAGTTTAGCATTGAACGAATATCGTAACTATACATATTTTGTATCATAGTAATGGTTTTGTCGTCAATATTTAAGCATTCTTGAACTGTTATTCTTTTTATAAGTGAAAAAATTTCATCTTTTGGGAGTTGATTAAATCGTATGCATATAAACTCATTTCGGAGAGAATCTTCGATTTTGCATATGTAATTGCAAATTAAGCAAAATTTTACATTTGATGTACATGATTGTAAAATGTTTTTCAATGCTTGTTGAGCGTTTTTAGTCATATAGTCAACTTCATCCAATATTATAAACTTGAAACCTTTTTCAAACATATTACTCGATTTTGCGAATTGATATATTTGATTTCGAATCACTTCAATGCCTCTTTCATCCGATGCGTTCAAGTGAATAATGTTCTCTTTATTATACCTGGAGTGTATCATTTGATAATTTTTTATTAAATTTTCTGCTGATGTCGTTTTACCAACACCTGGAGGACCATAAAATAATAAATGAGGAAAATGTTTTTTATCAATTATATTTTTGAATATTTCCCTGTTATTTGGTTCTAATACTATGCTATCAATTGTATTTGGACGGTATTTTTCACACCAAGGTGTATTTGTATTATTTGACATTAATATCAAAGATTAAAAATCCCTAAATAGTTTATTCAAATCTATTTAAATGTATTACGTTTTTTCCTTAAAATATGGACGACAAAGAATTACCAAAAAAACGCGGTAGAAGAAAGAAGATTGTCGACACAGATACAAAACCTGTTAAAAAACAACAGAAAAAAACAATAGATATCAATACCCTCACAAATGATACTTTTACAAAAAAAAATGTAAATATCATTCTGAATTTGAAATGCTCTTTATCTCAAATTGATAATTACTTGAGAGAACAAAAATGGAAAACCGATAATCTCAAGTACGATCCGAATGTGCCTTATGATTTTATTCCTTATGACAATAATTCTAATAATATAGAATTGCATCTTTTGAATAGTCCTAAAAAAGAAAACGATACAACGTCACAAATCATTTGTTCAAAATGCGAACAGAAATTTGACAAAACAAAACCGGTCAAAAACGATGAATTATCAGAAGATGACTTTCAAAAACTTCGAGATTTGAAATTATCTTTTTATAAAAATCATGTTCCATCTAAAAAGGTTGATTGTTTTTGGTGCGCACATCCTTATGACAATGATTCATTTTATATTCTTCAGTACGGTTCAAATGGTGAGTATTTAGCACATGGTTCTTACTGCAGTCCTGAATGCGCGGTTGCATTTTTGTTTAAAAATACAAATTGGGATGATTCTGCAAAAATGGAATCATATCAATTAATGAATTATTTTTATGGAAATTCTAATAATATTAAACCAGCGTCTTGTCCATACTACCTTTTGGATAATTTTTTTGGAAATCTCACAATTCACGAGTATAGAAAAATGTCTAAAACTTCACATATAATGTTATGCATTGATAAACCGGTCACTCGACTTTTACCTGAAATTCACGAAGAAACAGACAAACAATTTTATGGCTCTAATGCAAATAGAGGGGGGTACAAGGTAAAAAAACAAAGTGAAAAAAATAATTCTATAGACCGCAATGAAATACTCAGAGAAACATTCAAGGGAGGGATTGCTGCTAACTAACATTTATCAAAAAATGTAAAATTGAATTATGTTTTTTGTAATTCATTTAAATAATAATTAATTACAAGAATAATGAGCTCTATTCAACAAGTTATCGATTTTGCAAAACAGTGCCAAGAGGTTCATGAAAATGAATTGGCAACTCTTGAAACTACTGTAAAAGAATATAAAAAAAAAAATAAGTCGCTTCGATTGAGCATGAAAGACTTGAGAACATTGAATAAAAGTTTATTAAGAGAAAATGAGCATTTATGGAATGTCCTTAGAGATTCAAATGTTAAAGATAAGTTACTTATTTCTGAAAAAATGGAAGGTATTGAAACAAAAAACATGCTAAAAGAGGATTGTCATTTTGATGTTCTTAATGATGATCGTGATGGAAATTTGCGCAGTGATGATTCTTCTACAGAAAGCATCGTTTTGTCAAATAAAAACACATGTAGTATTCTGAAGAAGAATGTTAATGCCATTCACTTGGATGAAGAAGCTGTTTTAGAAGATACTCTGGATTTAGACCGTTTAAAAATTGCATCAACAGAAGAAGATCACATGGAAGAAACAAAAGATGCAAGTGGAAACCAAATCAAAAAAGAATCAGAACAAATAGATAAAGATGAGATTGAAGTAGTAGCAGAAGAGGAAGTAGTAGCAGAAGAGAAAGAGGAAGTAGTAGCAGAAGAGAAAGAGGAAGTAGTAGCAGAAGAGGAAGAGGAAGTAGTAGCAGAAGAGGAAGAGGAAGTAGTAGCAGAAGAGGAAGAGGAAGAGGAAGTAGTAGCAGAAGAGGAAGAGGAAGTAGTAGCAGAAGAGGAAGAGGAAGAGGAAGAGGAAGAGGAGGAAGAGGAGGAAGAGGAAGAAGAGGAAGAGGAGGAAGAGGAAGAAGAGGAAGAGGAAGAAGAGGAAGAGGAAGAAGAGGAAGAAGAGGAAAAGGAAGAGGAAGAAGAGGAAGCGGAAGAAGAAGAGGAAGCGGAAGTGGAAGAAGAAGTAACAGAAAAGGAAGAGGAAGTTGAGGAGATGGAAGTAGAGGAAGTAGTAACAGAAGAGGAAGTTGAGGAGATGGAAGTAGAGGAAGTAGATGAAGTAGAATCAGATGACGTGGAAGAGGAAGTAGAGGAAGAGGAAGAGGAAGTATTCAATGTTACAATAGACGGAACTGAATATTTTACAACAAACGAAAAAAACGGAATGATTTACTCAGTGACATCTGACGGTGATGTTGGTGAGGAAGTAGGATACTACGAAGATGGAGAACCAGGATTTTACGAATAAATAGAATATTACTTTGTTATTTAGTTTTAGTTTGAGTAGATCGTTTTTTTTTCGTTTTATTCGTAGGTTTGTTTTGTTTTTTACTATTTATACTTTTGTTGTAAGATTCTATTGTTTTACTAAATGGAATAAATGTATTATCTTTTGTATAATCATTATCATCTTCGTCTATTTCATCTTTCTGTACGTAATCACCTAAAACATCTTGCATATATTTACAAGCTAATCCTTTGTAATTATCATTAGTTAGCTTTCCTTCTAATACGTCTAATAATACATAAGCTTCGTATAGTTTATTCGTTCCAGGTCCTTGTATTTCTTCAACATTGAGAAGTAATCTATCGATTTTATTTGAAAATACATTACGAACACAGGATCTATTGTTTTCTTTGCACTTGTTTAAATAATCAAATAAGTTTTCATCATTAGTATCTCCTTCAGAATTACTACTAGTAAGAGATTTCTCTTCTTTGCCTGTTATTTTTTTGAATTCATTTTCCCATTTTAAATTTGAAAATTTTCTCCCTTTTGATAATTCTTTGAGAGAATTTGTAAAATCCTTGTACTTTTTAAATTTATTTTCCAGTTCTGCTTCTATTTCTTTTACGTATTCTGGTTCTCTATCTCTATATGGTGTATTATTCAATACAATATCATATATGTCTGCATTTAATAGAAGTTTTTTAATTTCATTGTAATAAATAACCAGTTTATTTTTGTAAGGAGATATTTGCGAATCCATATTCATTATTGCGCTTTTATTTGCGTTTTTGAAAATTTCTTTTAGATTCGCTCTTAGATCTTTTGTATCAGTAATGAAAGTATCTATGATACTCTTGGTCGATGGCGTATTCCTATTATCAAACGCGAATACACTTGAAATTTCAGATGGTATCTTATCTTTGGTATCTAATAAATGATGTTTTGCTTTGATAACATTACTTTCAGTTTGATTCTTTAATAAGTGTTCGACTTCTTTGAATTTAAAAGTGTCTTGTAAATTAGGTTTGTCGTCTTGTGATCTACTTCTGTTTCCTTTATTTTTAGTGTTCATATTCAAAAAATCATTCTTCCCATTTTTTCCCCTTACATCCTCAAAGAAAGATATCATTTTATTTCTGAAAATTAATGTTTCATCTTCACTTTTATCTCTAGTTCTCATGGGATAGCGGTGAGTATCGTGCTTCCACAATTTTTCATCGTGTTTTATTTCGATTATCAGTTTCATAATTTTTAAATCAATTTCATCTTGGTTGTTTTCCCTAGTTTGCTCGTCGATTCCTTTTTTTTCGTCCCAATATTCTTTGTAAGAATCTAAAACCCTTTTATAAACCGGTACTGATAATATGTCATTCGCCCAAGTAACACCGGTAACTGTATAAATTTTATTATTCTGTTTAATATAAGAAAACGTTCTCTCGAATCTTGATGGTAATAACCAGTCAAAGGAAGATTTTGCCCCTTTTAATGTGATTTTTCGATTTGTGTATTTAGAGTCATAGAACTCCATAGTTTGATAGTAATTCGCCACTGGGAACCCAGTAGAAAGAATGGTTTGAATCATAAATTCAAAATTTTCACCGGCATTTTCATTTCTATTTTTTGATAATATATAGTTATTGTACATGTCTGTTTGGTGCGCATTCAGTCCTTCTTTTAATTTTTTTATTGGTTCGACGTCTTCACTTAAAATCATAATACTTTTAATCCCAAAATTTTTTATAGATCGATGAAGTTCGTTTATTTGAGGTTTAGTCAAAATAGAATTAATGTTGCTAGATAATGTATTGGGTAAAGTCGCCAAAAATATTTGAAATAAATTATTAGAATTATTGTTTTTTTTAGATGACTTAACAAAAATGTTATTGAATGTGTCTTGGTGGAAAAATACTTCTAGTTTTTTATCATATGTTAAATTTTGAATCATTTTTCTAAGATTCGATGTTAAAGTAATAGATGGATCAAAAAAAGGATATTTCTCTAATTTTCGTTTGCCATTATACTCAAGAATGCTACTCGTAAGCTCAATATAATTATCAATAGTTGGATCACTTATTTTCATCATGATTTTAATTTGTGACTTTGACATTTACAGTATATTCAATTATATAGTATAAATTTATATTCTTGCATCGGTGTTTTGCAATATTTTTTCTGCTTTTTTAATAACGTCCATTGCTTTATCTAATTCTTCTTTAGACAACATTTCATCTTTATTTCTCGCTTTCTCTAATTGTTCAGATACGAACCCTTCTGAAAGACAACAAAATGAACTATTTTCATTAAATAATACTTCCATGAGAAGCGCATAAATACCAGTAACAATACATGCAATAAAAATATCTCGTGTTCCCATCCATGACATTGCAAATACTAAAATATATTGGCTAAAACTATTTTTAATGTAAGATTCAACTGTTTTACTCATAGGTATAGTGATTAATTTTGAAGATAAATTCAAAGTCAATATTACTAAACCAGCAAAAATTTTAGTATCATTTACAGATTTTACATTATCGTACAAGTACTTTGAAACTTCTTTCACTTGTTTTACAATCTTCATTATATATTACATTATGAAAAAATATATAAAGCTCAATAGGCAGAAGCAGTCATATTTCCGCTAATGAATGTGTCTGCACTTTTAAATCCAAATAATTCTTTGACGTCATCCATAAGTGTTGTGTGTGTGTTTATAGGTTTGAGTTCTTTTTCTGTTTTTTGACGATAATCTATTGTATAATGACAGTTACTATCACATGGATTGCATTCATTCTCTCTAAACTGAAGTTCAGGGTACACGTGCGTTACCAAGTTATTTCTTAAACTCTGATTTTTATAACAAACTTTCGAATCTATACATTTTTCTTTGCGAAATAAGTGTTCGCTTACCTTTTTAATAGGTTTTAAGTTGTCAGGATATGCTTTATCCACATGAGTAAAATCTTTTTCAAGATTTTCTTCGTATTGAGATATATTTTCTTTTTTACTTGCTTTAGGTAAATACTCGGCATATTCTGTCGTCATTTTTGACACAAATCCTTCAAAATTCTGATGATAAAACAATATAACTAGCAAACACACTAATACTCCATGTATTACATCTTGATATGAAAATAGACATATCATTACAATCGCTATTATTTTCCCTAAAGTCTGGTGAGCAAAAGCTACAAAGTGTTTAGGATATAATATGTAAAAAATAATCAAAATAACTGGTAATGCATGTGAAAAAAACCTAACTTGCTCTTTTGAATCTAACATATATAATACACATTTATTGTTTTCGCTCATATTTAGAGAAAAATAAAATATGCCTTTTTTGTAAAGAGAGAAATGCCTTTGTTGAATTCGGCTTCCGAGTATTCTTCATCTAACTCAAATAATGGTAAAAAAAAAGGATCTATGATGAATACATTTCAGAATATAAATCTAGAATCAATGAGATCAAAAGAAACATTTCAAAATATTAGTAACAATAAAAATGAAGACAAGGTTTTAAAAATATTGGAAAAAATGAATGTGTCTGAAAATAACGAATCTGAAGGAATGACGTCATACGAACCACCTTCTTCCAAACCGAAAATAGAAGAATTTACAGCATTGACGAAAAATCAAATGGTTCAATCACCTCCTAAATTGGGAATCACACCAATGCATAAAGAGTCAGGTAGCTCTTACAGTGAGAGTTACCAACCGACACCATATTATAAGGGTCTAAAATCTGATTTGAGAAATAATACATCAGGTGCAAACTTTACATCGAACCCACAATTAATGGAGAAATTAAATTACATGATTCACATGTTGGAAGAGCAACAAAAAGAACCAACGCAGAATATTACAGAAGAATTTTTACTGTATGGCTTGATGGGAGTATTTATTATATATTTAGTTGATTCATTTACTAGAGCAGGTAAGTATATTCGATAAGCTATCGACAAATAAATATATCTTTAAGTACATTTAAAATACATTTATAAAATTGAACTAAATGTATTTGTTTTAACAATATAAACAATGGATCGAAAATTAAATAAACGTATAGCCGATTATGGTAGTACGTTCAAGAATGATATTAAACAGACAGCATTATCTCTTCGATTTGACGAGAAAGATAAGCTCGAAAGTTTAATAGAATTCGTTTTTCAGTATGAGCGTCTTGTGCTTACAAAGGATGATGTATCAAAAAGAAAAAGAATCAAGAACGCGATTCCTAGTATAAATAGATGTTGTGCAAAAAGAGCAAGTGGAGAACAATGTACTAGAAAACAAAAGGAAGGCTCTACATTTTGTGGAACACATGTAAAAGGTACCCCACATGGTATTATTAATGTCGAAGGAGATTCTTCCTCTATAAGTGATATTGTAGTTTCTGAAGTATTTGCAGAAGAAATAGGAGGAATTGTGTACTATTTAGACAAACTTGGTAATGTTTTTAACACGGAAGATATTCTTAACGAAAAACAAAATCCGCGTATAATTGCATCATATACAACAAGTAATAATTCTTATAGTATTCCATCATTTGGACTATAGTTTGTCGATATTTTCATTTATTTTGCGAACAATTGATTCTTTTTCAGTTACTTTTCTATTATCGTAAATGAATTGGTTCAAGTTTTTTGCTTGATCTGTTCCTAGTAGTGGATGTTTAGACAGAATATTTATCAATGTTTTTTGTGTCAATGGTTCTCTTTTAGTTTCTTTCTTGTATTGAATTTGTCCGTCTTTTATATCAAAGGTATCAATATCATTTTGTTTCATAACCTCGACCATTTCTTTATTTTGCTCTTTTTTTTCATTTCGCAATTCTTTTAATTTTTTATTCAATGCTCTAATTTGATTATCTATGATTACCCACCTCTTAACAATTTCGACTAGTTCTTTTTGTGATTCCATTATATTTAAATAAACTATATTTTTATCTTTGTTTTTAATATTTATCAGTTATTATTATAATGATATTTACTAACAAAAGATCGTATATACCTAGCAATCCCAGTCAAAAAACAAGCATGGTATTTAGTAATAATGTACAGCCTGTATTTTCCATGTCTGTACCACCACCTATAAAAGTAACCAAAATCACTCAAAAATCATACGTAGAAAAAATAGAAGAAAAACATGAATCTAAAAGAATAAAATGGGGAAGACCTTTTTGGAACTTATTTCATGTTTTAGCAGAAAAAATCAAGGAGTCTGAATTTCCTAAAGTTCGCGTCGAACTTTTAAACATGATTTATACTATATGTTCGAATCTTCCGTGTCCAGATTGCACGAATCACGCTGTAAGTTATATGAATGGTATTAATTTCAACACAATAAAAAGCAAGAATGATTTGAAATTATTCTTGTTTGATTTCCACAATGCAGTAAATGCACGGAAAATGTATCCTATTTTTCATAAAGATAATTTAGATTCGACATACCAAAATGCAAATGTGATCGTTGTTATTGATAATTTTTTGAAATCATTCAAGCAACATCATAAAGGCTTAAGAATGATTGCAGATGATATTTACCGTGATAGAATTACTAAAAAATTAATTACGTGGTTCAAAGAAAATGTAAAATATTTCGATTGAAAATTAACTTACTAATCATTTATAAGTAAGTTAATGAAACTATTTATCCAACCGCATATGTAACTTTATTTCCATTTTTATCATAAGTTTTGCATACAAATCTTTGTTTGCTTGCAACAGAACACCTTTCTCTATTACTTCCTATATTATAATAAGCTAGACCACGTAGTTTTGTTGCATCTATTAATGCTGCCCATGCAACTCCAAGACCACCTCCTATAACAACCGCCATGAAACAATTAACTGCGGCAAAACACCCTTTTGAAAGGTTCCAATATGCATCGGCAATAATTAATAATGGGAAAAATATAAGTAAAGGTACGTTGTCAATAGCCAAGTTGTATTTTCCTATAGGAAAAACTAAGTAAAAAAATGTGAATGCAAATATCACCAAGCTTATGGGAGTTTTACCTGCAATCATACCATTGATTGTAAATGAATTGCATACACTTGCTTTAGTACCAGCTTCTTCACCTAAATTAGAAATAAAGGCATAACTCATAAACGAAGTAAATATGAGACCAACCAAGTAAACAAACCCTTTTATTTCACCATTTATAATAGAACCTAGTGTAAAAAAACATACAATAATAAATGGCGCTAAACGAAAAAACAGATACAATAGTGAATTCAAATTTAATTCCATTTCTTCTATATTGTGTGCATATAAAAAGTTTATGAAACAGTATAAACATTTTATAACGATTATAATAGAATAGAATAGGCTAGTATCTAAAAATGGGAATACCAAGCTATTTTTCACATATCATCAATAATCATGGAAATGTATTGTGTCGATATTTGAATATTTTAAGCAATAACATTCACTTTAGTAGATTGTACATGGATTGTAATTCAATACTATATGATGTATATCACAAAATCCCTTCTACTGAACCGATTGAAATGATTGAAAGCATTCTTTTAGAAAAAACTTCAATACAAATAGAACAGTACATTAATCAAGTAAGACCCACTGATGTTGTATATATTGCATTTGATGGTGTTGCACCGATTGCTAAAATGGAGCAACAGCGTAATAGAAGATATAAATCGTGGTTTGAATCATCGGTTATTAATATTATTGAAAATAAACAATCTGTAGATCCAATAAAAACTTCGTGTATGTTTACACCTGGTACCACATTTATGAAAAAACTTTCGACATACATGAGGAAAAAATTTGAACATTCTGAATCTCGCTACCGCATAAATAAAATAATTGTCGCAACTCCAGATGAACCAGGGGAAGGAGAACATAAACTTTTTGCTCATTTGAGAGATTATCCATGTGATCCTACTGAAAATTGTGCTTTGTATGGATTAGATGCAGATCTTATGATGTTGTCTCTTTTTCATCTATCTTATTGTCAAAACATTTATATATTTAGGGAATCTCCCACATTTGCTAAAAAACTATTGGAAAAAACCAATAATGATACCATGCAAGAAGACGAACCACTTTTTGTTAATGTCTCTAAACTGGGTAATTCTATTGCAAATGATATGAGGTGCTCATACCCAGATACACATCGCATGTATGATTACGTGTTCATGTGTTTTTTACTTGGAAACGATTTTTTACCGCATTTTCCCAGTCTTAATATCAGAACAAGCGGAATCCAGATTCTACTAGATACTTATCGCATGGTTATCGGAAATAAAAAAGAATGCTTTCTGTTATCAAAGTCAAATCCTCCTAAAATACAATGGAAACATGTTTCTATATTTATAGAAGAACTGGCGAAACATGAACATTCACATATATGTCAAGAATATTCAGTGAGAAAAAAGTGGGATTATAAACCGGTTTCTTTAAGACCTAAAAAAACAACAAAAGAAAGGTTGGATTTATTTCAAAATACACCTGTATTGTATAGAAAAGAGGAACATTATATAAACCCATACCAGTCTGATTGGGAAATGAGATATTATGGTATATTATTCCCTGAAAAAACAAATGCAAAAGATGTTATTTTAAATTATTTAGAAGGTTTAGAATGGGTATATAATTATTATTTAATTGGAAAAGTAGATTGGGAATGGAAATACAAATATCACTATCCTCCTTTGTTGAAAGACCTTGCTCCACATGTACCGCATTTAAAAACAACGTTTCTGAAAAATAAAAAAACGAAACCGATATCATCAAATGCACAATTAGCATATGTTTTACCACCAATATATCACCATTTATTAAATGCTTCTTCTGTAAATCAATACAAGGAATATTATAGCGGATACAATATCAATAACGACGGTGTTCCTATTTTAGATTTCCAATGGGCATTTTGTCGTTATTTTTGGGAATGCCATGTACAATTACCACATATACCAAATGACATTGTTCAAAAATGGAATGAATCATAATGTGTTTATCATATAAACTTGTATTCTTCGCATATTTTATGTTATGGTTACAATATATTTTTCTGGCATTTTTTTTGTTATATATTATCGCTCTTATTTGTGCTAAAATATATAGTCCATTTTGGTTTCATCAGCCAGTACATCATATTTATGAAATTTACCCAAAATTACCATGGGTTCATGAACCATATATAAAAAAGAGATCGTTACCAAGGCATGGGATTTTTTGCAACTCTAAACAAGTTGAAACAGTTTCATTATATGATACCAACAATTTAAGTCCAATGATACTACTACTTCAAGGGCATTATATTGACAATAATACACATTTATTTCATTTAGATGCTGTAAAATTTAGACAAATTCTACAAGAATCGTTTATTAGCACTTTTTACGAGGATGTGCTGACAGAACCTCGTTTTCAACCAATCTTGAACAAAGAAGACGCATATGGGTTACTTACATCAAGACCGATTTGTGTTTTTTTCTTGAGATATCCTTCTAGAAATGTTCAGGCACATTTATTAGATTTTATAAGCATTCATGAAAAATACAAGACAAAAAACATTTCACGTACTTTGATACAAACACATATTTATAATCACGCACAAAAAGATCCATCTTTTTCTGGTATCTATGTGTTCAAAAAAGAGGTGGAACTTTGCAAAGGGATTGTTCCTTTTGTAAAAACAAATAGTTACACTTTTGTATTGAGATCTACACCAATTAAAAAAATGCCAATACAGTACAGCATTAAATGCCTAAATCGTACAAATACCAGTTTATGGCGCTCCATATATACGCAAATTACACAACAATTTTCAATTGCTGTAATGGCGAATCTTACTAATTCTCTACTATGGCTAGAAAATGAGAGATATGTTATCTATATTTCCACTTACAAAATAGAAGGTGTTGAAAATATTCATGGAGTTTATATTTTCGAAGACACGCATATATCATGGGAAAACGGAATACAAAAACCACATATGGTAAGATTAGCTTCATCGATGATTTTTGGCGATTCTATGTTAGATGATCCAGGGAATCTGATGTTCTTTAGGGGTTTTTTACATTCTCTCAAATCATTAACTTTAGACAAAAAAAAAATAGGAATTTTAGAAATTCCTAATATTAGTCATAATTGTTTTATTTTAGAAAAATGGAGAGAAAAATATTCACTTTACAATTCTACAAATGTTGGATTCTATTTTTATAATTATGTTTTTCCTAAATCTCCTATTTCTCCTAAAGAATGTTTTTATTTAGTATGATTTTCACAATTTTTACATTTAATGTTTTTACATTCGATTCCAACTAATTGAAGAGCTTCTACTGGATCCTCTGGGGTAATAATATGTGGGGTAAAAGAACCAGTGTGTAGGATATATGCACCGATACATAAGTAGTACAATAAATAATATAAGTCCGAATAAATACAATATTGGATGACAAGGATCATTTAGAGCAACTTTAGCGGTTAATGTATATATTGGTAGGTTTGAACATGTTTCAATTTCAGGAGAGGTCTTGTTACATTCTTTTTTAGGTGTTTCCTTCAAAATATAAGACACTTTTATTTTTTCTTCATTTTCTCCAAATGCTGGAGAACACCCAGAATATGTTGCACCATCTTTAGGAGAAATGTATTTGGTACAAGATACCATGCTCTTATATTCACGCATTTCCATTCTCCATGTATCACAAGGACTAATATAGTACTTGTTATATTCATGATACACATCTTCACATTGTATTTCATGCGTACGAAATACAATAGATTCACTGGAAACAATACTTACAGTAGAAAGCACAAGATAAATTACGAATACTGTAAAAGTCATGTTGATTATTTTGATTAATAAATAAAGTAACGGATATAGCAACACAATGTTGTAGAATGCAAACTAAATATGTACTGTTTGGTTTCAATTTTATAACGCATATACGGTTTTCAAATTCATAACGCATATACGGTTTTCAATTTTATAACGCATATACGGTTAAATTCCAACGGTCAATTAAAAAAGGTCGATTATTGTTATTACGTCTTTTATTAGTACAACTTCTAATATACTATGTAACGTTTCCATTTTCGTTATCCATTCTAATGGCATTGCTACCGGACCATAACCAAACTCTGGTATTGGTGTATCTAAAACGGAAAAAACAACATAATCTGGTGCATTAGGACTTATTTTTGACTCTATTCTACTTAACCATATACGTGTCTTATATTCTTCTTCTCTATATGGGGTATTGATTGTTACATAATACTTTGAATTTTCCTTTACTTTATTGCGTGTAACCATTATATAAATCAATTGTTTTTTTATTATATATTTTTTGTAATATTTTTTAGATCAACTAAAATTGTAAATAATGTCACCTCTTTTTTTTTCTGCATTTGAAATCATAACCACTATATCCATTGATAAATTATTGCTTTTTTTGAACACTTCTGCTGGTATTCTTTGACACTCGTGCCAAGTCAAAATGCGATTCTCTGTTGAAATCCGTTTTGCTCTACACAAAGGACAGCGAGTGCATATTCTTATACAGTTTTTATGAAAATGTCTATGGTTGCACTCAAACCGTTTCTTTGTTTTTTTGTTGGTTCGAAACATATTGCACAATCATCCATTGTAACTTTTATATATTATTATATACAATTTATGAACAAAACAATAATAACTGTCACGCAGAATGCTTTAAAAAAAATGAGTATTATAATGAAAAAAGCAAATAATAATATAGGTTTTTTATTCGGAATCACTTCTGGTGGATGTAGTGGGTTTAATTTTGATTTAAAACTTATGAATGAATCTGATATGGCAAAAGTCATAAAATCAAAACCACATATTGTCCAATACTCTAATGTAAATGTATATGTAGATCCCCTAGGTGAAATGTATTTGTTTGGAACTGAAATCGATTATGTAAACGAAGATTTTAAAAAAGGAATATTTGAAAGCAAATTTGTGTACAACATAAATAAAAAAAGCATCTACATGTGGTTGTGGATTATCTTTTACACCAAAGTGAATTATTCCTTAAATTTATCTCGAATTTTTTCAAATATTTTGTATATTTCAGTGGACACTTGTACTAAATACTGTTTTGTTAATAAAAGAGCTGTTTTTTCATTACTAAACGCCATTCGTATTACACTATATGTGTCATGTGGATGGTATTTTTTGAACCCTATGAATTTCAAATTGTCATCATCTGTACTATTGTAAAACATGGTATATATGAAATGTTGTAGTAAGCATCCCATTGTGTAATCCTCATCTTCTAATATCACGTCATATGCATTATCTATAGTGGAAACAGTCACACTTGTATAACCCATGTTTCTTGTATCCTCCATCTTGTGTATAGGGACAATCTGCGATTGTATTTCCTGTATAAACTGTTTAAAACGAGTAGCTAAAATATCACATGCATTATAAACAATATCTATATTGCTATAAATGCCTAATGTTTTTACAATAAAATCAAACTCATTTGGATCGCCATTTTCATCTGTTTTATAGCAACGATAAGCGTCTAGATGCATAAAGTTTTTTCTTTCAAACTCTATTTCTTCTTGTGTTCTATTTTCATTTTTAAATCCTTGTAATAAAGAAGCCCATACATTTTCCCTCGTATCCGCATCAATAACATTATGGAATGAGCACTTGCTTACAACGTTAAACATACCATTTTCCTTGGCGTTCGAAACTGAAAACTCTGCGGTAAGATTGATATGCTCTCCATTTGTATTACCAATACCTGGTCTTAACCTCAAGAAATCAATCGGTTGATTCGTAATTTCATTATGAGGAAATATTTTTCGAACTTCTGTATCATCGACGAATTGCTCATTTTCTTTATCTTGCAGCTTAAAATCATCGGTCGTTACCCATCTCAACTCGTGAGGTGTTTCATTTTTTACATTCACTATTAGGCGATATTTTTTCGGAAAATCTTCTAAATCTTTTGTATGAATTGGGATACAGCTCAAACGTTGTTTTACAATCTCATTATGAAATCTCGAATTATTTATAGTAATATTGCATTTATTTATACTGTTTGTTTCTGTACGAATCACCACTATGGGAATGTCTGATAATATTGTTCTTCTGACTGCATTCGCAATAGAAACATGAATGTCTTTTAAAACGAAATGTAGGCCATCATCGTCTTCATAGTTTTTTACTAAAACTGGTGTGGAAATCATGATGAAACTATAATGTCTATTGATATAAAAACCAAGAACATGTTTATATCAATTTTATAATTTTACTTCTTTAATAATAACTAGGTAGCGTTCGGTTGAACAATAAAAATGAACCAATAAAGAAAAACATTAGTAAAAATGGTACAAGAACAATAATCCATGATATAATTGAACCACCACCTTTGCATATTACGTTCAGAAGCCAGGTCCAAAATGCAATATAAAGTATCTTAATTATAAATACGATTGACGTATTAGGAACTTCGCATTCATAATTACCGATACAATACATGCTATTTGAGTTGATATTTTGAAATCCCATCAAAATCAAAGTAATTACAGATATTACTAAATAAATATATGCTGGTGTGCATAGCTTAAGTTTTGAAAGAGGACTTTTCATATATATATATATATATATATTGCATATATTTTTATACCTTGTATTGATTAGAGGGTCCATAAGGAAAGTTTGCAGGCTGTGAAGATACACTGCTACTTACCACATTAGATGTCATTAATTTATTTGTTACGTAATTTGTATTATCATTCACACTTCCGTGTGTCAAACTACTAGTACCTCCTTTCATGCTTTTAGATATTCTTCTGCGCAATGTCTTTTTTCTTTTGGTTCGTTTTGTTTTTTTCTTGACTGATCTTTTTTTATTTGTTTTTGGCCTTTTCTTAAATCTACGCGATGATCTTTTCTTACCACCTACAACTAAAAAATGGTTACTTGTAACCGCACTATTTCCACTTTCACACCCACAAGAAGGCATTATATGTAAACCATATATTTTTATTCTATGTCAACATGAGTCAGCATAACGCGACGACAACACATGTTCTTTAATTTTAATTGGTTTAATACTTCTGCTTCTGGTGTTTCTTTTTGTTTCATTTCTTTAGTGTAATATAAAACTTTATTCAAAGGCTGGCCGCTTTCCATCTTCTTTTTTCGTACTTGTTCAACATAAAAACGATATTTGTCTGCAAGAACATTTCCGCATGTAACACATTTAATAGGAATAATCATGTTTAGGGTTAATTATTATATAAGTTTATATTATTTTGAAATTCAATTTTATTCTAAATGTTTTCTTTTTATATAAAATGAAGCTTAGAAATTTTTTATTGATATGTTTTTTACTCGGAATCTTGACAACTTTTGCGGTTCGTACTAAAGAATCCTTTAGTGGCTTGTTTATAGATACACAAGAAGAAGGTAAATCAAAAAAAGAAGAGGGTGTATATATACCGTACAAAAGGACAAATTACGCAAGTGATGAAGATTATTTTAATGCATTGCAAGGAAATAATATGTATTCATATGATCAAAATGTAAAAGAAAGGGTTTCTTATCATGAGATGGAAGACGTTATCAGAGAACAAGAAGATAACAACTTGAATGTTATGCATGTGTTGAATGAAAATGGTGATATTGTAGAAATAAAAACAGCAACAACACAAAATATACCAACCTACTACAAACCTGGCTCGTTCACTTATAGTGCATCGACTTACATTCCAAACTATGAAGATTATACCAAATTATCAAAAGTAAAAACAATAAAAAATGATCCAAAATACATTTATGATTTTAAGACAAGACCCCCAGTACAATACCTTCAATCTTACAATAAAAACGATTTATCTTCCTATAGATAAGTTCTTATAAATTGTATTGCTAAATCTACATATTATAAGATCTTCTGTTCTATCTTTACAAAGTATGAACTATAGTTCCATTTATTACTTTTTTTCTTACAACTCTTTTCACAATTTTTCGCTTCGGTTTTGTTCCTAACGTTTCGTTCTCGCTTAATGGGGATACATCACCTTTAAGCATTTCGTCCTTGTCATGATGATGCATTTTTAAATGACATCCTTCACATAGACCCATTAAATTTGCTGGATGGTTTTTATGAAACTCGTTTGCAATATATCCTCCTGCATCCGCATATTGCTGTTCCTGTAAATGATGGATTTCTTCACACTTTTTACCGCATAATTCACAACTATCTTTCACTTTTTGTGCATTATAATGCGTCTTTATTTGAGACAATGAACCTTCGTATTCTGGAAAATGCATCCGTCTTATTTCACATGCCTTTTCCAAAAACTCTTTATCTAAATACAATGCCTCACATACATCTAAACCATAACTTCGTGGCCCAGAACCTTCTTTTAACTTTCGGTCATAAACTAATACGTCATTATCTACATCATATGAAACTGTAAGATGATAACATTTTAATCGTTTCATGTTTTGTAACTCTTCAAAGTCCAAAATCTCATGAAAATGTGTCGCAAATAAAAACGATGACCGTCTCTCATGTAGTCGCAATAAACTCGTCATCATTATACTCAATGCCGATACTGTCTCTGTTCCTGAGCATAATTCATCTCCTAATACCAGACTGTTCTCATTTGCATATTGCGCTATAACTCGTAATTCAGACATTTCTACTGAAAAAGTAGATTGACCTTTGAATAAATTATCCTGATTTAATATTCGAGTGAATATCGACTTGTATGGTTTGTAGATGAATTTTTGACAAGGCACAAATAATCCTGCTTGAGCCATTATCATACAAATACCTAATGCTCGCATGGCACTGGTCTTTCCTGCCATATTTGTACCGAATAATAACATTCCGTCTATATCATCTTCCGCTCCTAGTAAAACGTCATTTGACACATAAAGCTCTTGAGTATTTAAATGCTCAATCAAAATGTGGCGCAATCCGTACGCTTTTACAAATGACTTTTCAGCTCCATTCTGTATTATTGGTCGCGTATAGTGATATTTCTGTGCTATAAAACATTTGTTTAGGAGAACATCGAATTTTGAAATAATTTCACTGCACTTATCCAAAATATCTACATGTTCATTTTCGATTTCCTCCAATATATTTAGGAATATTTCTTGAGTTAACAAATTCATTTTTTCTTGAAAATCATCCAGAGATTTACATATCATATCACAAACAGGAAAGCGGATTTCCATATTTTGTTTATTCGCAGGTGTAAAATGTACGTCTTTCCAATAGAATTTAACTCCATTATCTAGCATTATTTCACCTTTTGAATCTTTCATTTTTTGTTGTAATGCTTTGCATCGTGTATTAGTCATTTGTAGATTTGTATGAGATGTTACAGTCGTTTTATCAGGTTTGCGTTTTACATATGTCCCTACTGTCGAGTTTGGACTCATCTGTCTCTCCCAGAATAATTGAATCGTATCTAATTGAGATTTTCGTACTTTGAATTCTGTCATGAGTTCATCTAAAGGGGGATAATACCCACTTTTGAAAAGAGGTTGCTCAAAAGTAGATAATTGAGAAATAGTCGATGCATATTCTAAATGTACGCGATTTTCTACAAATGAAATGAATTGATGCAATTGTGTTTTTAATGTTTTCCAACAAGAAATTCCTAAATAGGAAAACATCCAAGGCATTTCTTCCATACATACCAGTATTTGTTCTATTCGATGTACGCTATTATATAGACGAAAAAGAGAACAAGGATACATTCGCCTTGTAATTACTTGTCTTGTAAGTGCATCAATATCATAAATCGGTTTCATTTGTTTCCGCATTAGATCAATCATTTCTTCGTGTTCTGTCATCCATTTATTCATGATATCATATTCACATTGTAAGGCATCTTCGTCATACGTTGGATGTGTAAGTAACTGTAAGAATTGTCTTTTCCCCATTGTTGTCACACATTTATTTGTCCAATTATGAACTGAACTGAGAGAAGATGTCGAATTAGTATTATGGTTATTACGATCCAATATATTTAACTGGTCCAATGCATGATTTGCGAGAAATACATATTTGGAATTGTTTTCCCATACAGGCATTTGTAAATGTCTGCATAATTGAGGATTTCGTTCTTCTATAAAGTGAATCAACAAACAAAGTGATTGAGTTGCTAATTCATAAAGAGAAAATTCTGAACATTGAGAGAATGCACCTTCACCAAAGTATTTAGCCAAAATGTGTCTCTGATATACTTGCTGCTCTGCATTTTTTACTGTATTGTGTTCGCTTGTATATTTATGCATATACATATCTCTCAATGCATGAACATTTTCTAATACTTCTGGATTGTCGCATACCCATAATACTTCTTTTGGTCTATAAATATTTAGGCATTTATCTAATTCATCAAAACTCGTCATTTGCAATTTTGAATCGGTTATTGTTTGTTCTGAAATAAAGGTTTTTCCTGTAAAAATATTCAGAATTGCCACGCCGATAATATACTGCTTTTTGTATTGATGAACCCATATTGACATGGTATGCTTGTTCCATTGTTTATCTGTATCTGGCTCGTATGCAACATGCGTTCCTGGAGAATACACACCTTTCTCTATACGTGTCATCTTTTTCGATGTTGCTGTTTGTTTTTCTTGTTGAATTATTACAACTACTGTAAATTGTTCATCGACTAATCGTTTCAGATATTTTTCTAAACTATAATCGCGAAAACCGGCCATATAGACCACTTCGCCATTGTTTTTATATTTGATCTTCTTTCGTGATATCTGCATATTACAGAGATCTGAAAACTCTTGAATCAAACTACCTTGGAATTCTTCGTCGTTTGGGAATTTATAACTGTACACTTCAAAAAATGTACCACATTGCATTAATACAATCGTTTTTTTACCGTGCTTTTCTTGTGCTTGTTTTGTTCTCTCAAAATATTCGGATATCATGTTCATCATTTCCCAATCGGTTTCTTCATCTTCTTTAGAAATATTATTCATGTTACTTGTTATAGTGTTATTTTTTGTCATCTTTCTTATATTATATACTATAACAAGTTTATATTCTTTATAAAATTGATTTATAGATAATATCATTTGTTTATTCATAAACATCTCAAAGAATAAATAACATGTCAAAACCATCAATAATTACAGTAGAAGGTAATATCGGAGCAGGTAAATCCACTTTACTGGCTAGTATGAAAGAAAGATACAAACATCGTAAAGATATCATGTTTATAGAGGAACCTGTTGATATTTGGGCACAGGTGAAACAAGACGGTAAGACAATGCTAGAGTTATTTTATGAAGACCAAAAAAAGTATAGTTTTGCATTTCAGATATTAGCTTTTACAACTCGCTTAAAAATGATGGAAGATGCAGTGGAATATGCAAAAAAGAACAGTATAAATATTATTGTTACAGAACGATCACTAGATGCCGATAAGCATATTTTTACAAAAATGCTCCATGATGATGGATTAATTGAAGAGTGCATGTACAAGATTTATTTGATGATGAGCAAAGATGCAATGAGTAAATACATGGCAGATGGAATATTATGGCTTATTACACCACCAGAAGAGTGTTTAGAAAGAATTAAAAAGAGAGGGCGTGATGGAGAAGGTAATATACCATTTGATTATCTAGATAAATGTGATATTTGTCATAGAGAATGGCTGGGTGCTGATCTTGGGTTTGTATCTATAATCGAAGATAATCAAGACATGGAAAAGATTGATAGGTATCTGTTTAGTGAATAAAAAATCTAGTTGTATTTTAAATAGTTATTATGAGTAATTGTGACGTAGAAATTTCGGCTCAAAATAGTGATGGTCAAACACAAAAATTAAAAAGTTTTTTTTGTGCGAATCCAAAAGACAATTCTACTAGTTTAAATCAAACAAATCTTGTAAGACAAAATAATGCACTTGGCAGTAACTTGCAAGATGCAAATCGTGAGAATGCTATACTGCAGCAAGAGCTAGTTGATAGAGATACAAAGAATCAACAACTGTTACAGATAGTGAATGAAGCGAATAAAAATAATCAAGACTTAACGCGTAAAAATCAAGTATTGAGTGATTTACATAATAATTATGAAAAACAAATGCAAAAAAAAGAAAGTATTAAAAACGAGTTGGAAGAAGAAAAAAATAATGTTGGTATGCTTAAAAAATTGTTTAATTGGTTTTCCAGTAAAAACAAATATACAGTTGGCGAAAATAATAAGGATAATGATTCTAATAATGTAGAAAAAAAACTGCTTGATCAGCTTAGTGCAGAACTTAATAAAAAACTCCAACCGACTGAAATAAATAAAAATCATAGTGAAGGTTCAAAAGATAAGGATAATGATTCTAATAATGTAGAAGAAAAACTGCTTGATCAGCTTAGTGCAGAACTTAACAAAAAACTCCAACCGACTGAAATAAATAAAAATCATAGTGAAGGTTCAGAAGATAATAATAATGATTCTAATAATGTAGAAAAAGAACTGCTTGATCAGCTTAGTGCAAAACTTAATGAAGAACTTAAAGCGACTGAAATAAAGGGAGATAATAGTGAAGGTTCAAAAGATAAGGATAATGATTCTAATAATGTAGAAGAAAAACTGCTTGGTGAGCTTAGAGCAAAACCTAATGAAGTAAATCTAAATGATATTAATCTTGATTTTAAAGAAAACAATGATTACAGTAACAATACTGATAACGACAACAACAGTAACAACGACAACGACAACGACAGTAACAATACTGATAACAAGAACAGTAACAGTAACAAAGATATGAACAACAGTACTAACACAACTTATCACAAAGACAGTAATCACGTTGTACAATATGAGGAACAAATAGAAGAACGTAATGAACCTGATTTGGATCTAAAAAAAGTTCTTCTTGAACAGCTGAAAGAAAAACTTAATTCGAATCACCAAAATAATATCTCAGGTCCAATAAAAAATATACCGAAACCTCCAAATGAAAAAAAAAAAGAAGATAGTCCTAATAAAACTATGAGAATAAAACGTTCAGTATCTACATCAAACCTCAATCGTACTAAGAAAAGAAATAAAGATTTTGAAGCAAAATATGACGACACAAAAAATCAAAATAGTAAAAACAAAAAAGGAAAAAATGAAGGAATACAACGTTCAGTATCTACATCAGATCTCAAAAATAATAGTTAATAAATAATATTTCAAAATAAAAATAATATTTATTTCTTAATCTTTCTGCTATTGGTGCTTTTTTTACTTTTGTTGTTTTTTCCTTTTCTGAATTTTCTACTTTTTTTATTTAATCTATTGTTTTTGAACGTTTTTCTTTTACCTCCTTGTTGATTTTGAACAACAATACTTCCATCTTTTATAACGAACTTATCATTTCCCTTTTTTTTTAGGGGGGTTTTGATATCTATTCCAGGTGTGGAAACCTTATCAATAGATACAACTTCTAACTGATCATTATCGAAACTAACTGTTGCTAATATTTGCTGGTGGTTTTCATTATCTAAATTTTTTGTCCATGTAACCTTATCACTAATAGTTTTCGCCCCATCTTTCATGGACTTGAATACTTTCTGTCTTAATGGTATTCTCTTTATTTCTGCAACCTTTGGTTCTGTATTATTTGTCAAATTATTATTTTTTGAGTTATTATCTTGGGAATTTGATTTAGTTTCATCATCAGAAGTTTGTGAATTTTGTTGTTCATTATCATTCGAAGCATTTTGTCGTAATGTTTTTATTGGACCTGATTTTGGACCTGATTTTGGACCTGAATCTAAAGCATTAATGATAGTACTATTAGGTTGGCCTTCCGAATTTGATTTTTCTATTCCATTTTGATCATTAATTTTTGGGTCTGGTTCAGTATTTAAATATGATGGATCTAATAGGGTTTCTCCGGTTTTTTTATTTTTTACAAGTAGCTTATCATTTGTTTTAGGCATTTTCTATAAATTAATATGATAAAATAAAACAATCCAAACTCTTTTCAAATGCAAGTAATGATTACCAAAAGTATTTTTCTGGAACTTCTAAATATTGTGGATCTCTATCCATTTGAGAGATCCAGAATCCAAAGCAATCATTCAAAACACGAAATCCTATACAGAATTCAACGCACGCTTTTTGAAAGCAAAAAGGACGAGACATTTTCACTATATTGTAATCATGTTTATCCAGTACAATGACATGATGAAAATATTGTCTTGGACTTCTTTCTTCGCTAAAGTGAATAATGCCAATTAGTGCATCATCACCATAATGTGTAAATGCGGTTGATCCTTTCATATCTTTCAATCTCTCATCTGGTTCCTTTCTCAAACAAATTTCTGTCTTTCCAATATTAAATGGATGACTCTCTTTTTCAGGATAAATCTTGCCAATTTCAAATGGATACCATCTATAAATAAACCCATCCGTACCGTCGTTTAGTGGAATAGGACACCAATTTTTTTCACACCAAGAATCATAAGGTGGTTTAATTACTTGGAAATTTTTACATGTCATTGTATGAATGTCATATGCACCACGTACCATGCGAATACGATCGCAATATGAATATGATAAAGTACTCCCAATAAAAGAAAGATTTCCAGATTCTTGAGAGACATAAAGGCGAATATCTTCAATCCCTTCGCTGAATACATTATTATTTTTAGCAAAATCACTTTCTTCTCTCATGATATCATATGTTCTAGGCGTTGGTATATTTTCAATATTTACCAAACGAGATACTACATTTAAGCTGCGCAAAACATACTCATCTTCTGGATAATAATAGTTACCACCATTGTAAATCCAATAATTTACAAAACGAGTATTTATGAGGTCCATGTTGTTGTATCTTACAAAAGAAGAATGCATAGGTCTATACGGAGATAGATTTGGATAATGGTACTCGACAATTTTGCATTCAGGCATTTCCGAGATTTTCTGATAACTAAATACTTTAGGCGTTTTTGTTAAAGAATCACTATGATCAGCTGAATACCATTCTGGTTCAAAATCTGTAAATACTTCTAGCCAAGCCCAGAAATTCATGGACCAAGTGAGAACATTTTTAGTAAAATGAAGGAATTTATTGAAATTGTTTTCGTATTGCTTGTAAAAATTTTCAATTGCGGATCTATCCCCTAGAAAATAATTACCACAAAATCTCCAGCATACTGAATTTGCAAAATCTGCTGTAATAGAAGTGCTTATTTTTATCCAACATCCAGGTATAAACATTGTATTTGACTTTGGAGTATATAAATGTCGTTTCGAATGTGTATCGTAAAGGTGTTCCCATGTTTTTTTTTCCAAAAACAAATCGGCACAATTAAAATCCATGAAAATAAATAGATCTTTTTCTGATATTTGGAGTGCTTGGTGCATACAGAAAACTTTTAAATGGGTCCCCCAAATAAAATCAAGATTATCTTTTTCGTCATTTCGAACGAATGGAAGTTGTGTGATTGTTTGATCATACCACGACATATCTTCAAAATTGGGTAAAATCTTACATTTGATATGTGAATGTCCGACAAGTTTTTCCTCGATCATATCATGAAGAGCAGAATCTATATAAAAAATGGTCGGCAATTTGGATTGAATCCAAGTGTCTAAATATGAATCTTGATAATCGTCCAAAAATATACATGACACAAAAACAGAAGTCATTTAAAAATCCACAAGAAAAGGGTTTAATTCGTTTTTGAGAGAAAACTAATTAAATATTACTGTAAAATAATGTATATAGTTTGAACATGACAATAACATTCGTGACCTCTGTTGTGAATTATTACCACATGCCCTTAAATGAGAGTACAGTTTTACTCAGGCTAAAAAGAATGGACCCTTTATTGAAAATGTCTATACCTATAGTAATATATATTACACAGGATTGTTCAGAAACGGTAGAATATTACATAAATAAATATTACAGTTCTCGTATAAATACAGTAAAGCTGGTGATGCTGTCAAAAACATTATTTGAATCATCGTATGCATTCTTGCTTTCGAATGGTTTGAATTTAAAATTACCTAAACATCGATTAATTCCAAAAGATACCATAGAATACATGTGCTATCTTCATAGTAAAATTGGATTTATACATCAAATTGCAAATATAAATCCATTTCAAACTTCTCATTTTGCATGGATTGATCACGATATTTCATCAATGTGGAAAGATAGCAATAAGAACAAAAGAATGTTGGAAAATATAAGTAAAACTGGATTGAAAACTATATTGAAGCTTCCGCCAACCGAAAGCAGCAATGGTCGTGAAATAAAACCTGAAGATGAATTTTTTATACCAACCGGAAATGAATCGTATAAATTACATATAGAAGATTATTGCAATCAAGTCGTGTGGAGATTCTTACCAAACTTTTTCATTGGAACAACCAAATCTATACAGCATTTATACAAATTATACAATGATAACTATCGTGTATTTCTCTCAGATAATGAAACCATGATATGGGACATGAACTTTCTAGCATTTTTGGAACAAGAAAAGGAATGGAATCCGATTACATATCATGCCAATCATGATGACAGTATCATACAGAACTTCCCAGTATTTGCATTATCTCGCAATTTAACAATATCAGATCGCATAGTTTATAAATTTCCTGAAATGATCGAGTTTAATCCATCTTCTATAACATTTACGGAACATTATAGAGAAGAAATCGGTACAATTGAGAGAATATTGAATGTTCGTTATGTAAATTACATTTATTTACCAAGTGGTCATTGTAATACATTTGATCATGTGTGTTCTCTCAACAAGATGGTTTATCTTGATGAAGATTATAACGTTGTTAAAAAGTCTGGTATATTTGATTTGAAAGAAGATGCCGAAACAATGGGTGTAGAAGAACCTGATCCAAATGAGACATTTCAAGGTATTGAAGACGTGAGATTGTACAAGCACAATAATAAAATGCGTTTTATTGCAACAACTGTAAATTTTAGCGGCTGTGCAAGAAGCCGGATTGTTTATGGCGATTATGATATTGATAATAATGTTTCTTTTCGAAATGTAAAAGTAATTCCGTCTCCCAACAATTCATTCAAAGAGAAAAATTGGATTCCATTTGTTCCTGTAAAAGAGCCATCACGACAATACTTCATTTACAGCTGGACGCCATTTCGAATAGGTGAATTAAACAGCATGGGCGAGTTAAATATTAATCGCGAATATAAAGTTTTTTTCCCTTTCAAAGAAGAAATTCGTGGTTCTTCCAATGCAGTTTACGTAAATGGGGAGTATGTATTGGTTTTGCATTTGAGCGTTGAAAATACTCTACCCAAGCAATATTATCACATGCTGGTTTGGCTGGACGGTCAAAACTATTACCCAACACGAATTTCGCGGTTGTTCAACTTTGAGGATTACGGAGTGGAGTTCTGTTTGTCTATGAATATATTGGGGGATAAGTATGCATTTTTTATTTCAAAAAAAGACCGTGATCCGGCTTGTGTTTTTGTAAAAAGGAGCAGTTTAGATAACTACACGTTGGATTTATAAAACGCGTGTACGAAATTTAGTTTTATTTTTTTGAGAAGAATTTTAGGAAAAAAAGAAAAAAGAGGGGAGACAATTAGAAAAAACGTAAAATTGAAAAAAAAGAAGGCACTGTAGATTTATATATATCTAGTGAGACGAACGTTTCCCAAGCAACAGAACAATGAAAATCATTCAACATAATACATTTTTGCACAATTCTCGCATTGTGATGATATTTGACGTCGAGACGACTGGATTACTGAACCGAAGAGGGGTGGAAACAAAATTGGAGGACGCACCATACATTGTACAATTGAGTTATGCAATGTATGATATTCGCAATTCCATGTTAATAAAGACGGTTGATAGTTATATTAACATACCTGAACACGTAGAAATACCTAAAGCAGCTTCTGAAGTAAATGGGATTACACGAGAACTTTGTGACCAAGGTGATCCAATGCAGTCAGTCCTTGAGGAATTTTACAGGGATTATCATTTAGCAAATGTTATAGCGTGCCATAATTACAAATTTGATTCCGCAATGATAGATATTGAAATAAAAAGACATTGGATGAACATGTATCAGAATTATCCATATGCTCTGAACTTGTTTAACTTGACATATTTGAAAGGAAATCAAAAGCGATACAAATGTACAATGATGGATAGTGAGAAGTTATGCAAGATTCCCCATGCAAATCCAAAACCGCAAAAAGAAGGAGCAGCGCCATCTTACAAGTGGCCAACTCTTGCTGAACTTTACAAGCACTTGTTTAAGGAAGAACAAAGTGGAATGCATAATTCCATTATTGATGTACTAATTACTATGAGATGTTATTTATTATTAGAAACAAAATATTACATGCCAGATATGGAGTTTAATAAGTTGATTAGTAATTATATGGCTCCTCCATAATTTCGGTTACAACAAATTCAAAAAACAATTGTACATATTTTCCAATCCAACAAATAAAAATAGCGATGTAGTTTCTTTTTTTTTTAATTTTATTAGTCATATTATTGGAAATCCAACTTTGAAAACGTTCTTTACCTTTTGCAAGTAAAATATCTTCTGATATGTAAAAAGGTAACCAATAAGACCAAATGGGTGTATAATAAGTAATATCTGCATATTGTTCATTCATTCCTATAAAAAGTGTATCATTTTTATTAGGAAAATCAATACCAGTCATACTAAACGCACCATTTATAACTTCTTCACCGTATATTTTTTTGCATCTAGAAGAAAATAATGGAACATTAGAAGAGGCTTTGAGAGACTTTGCTAAATCTGCATTATTATCCCATGATGTAACCCAATGATGCGTAAATAAAGAGTCTGTAATTCCAAGTTTATATTTTTTGTTGTTAATGTATTTGTATAGATCTTCATTTGAACTCGATAAAACTAAATGATCAATGTATTGATTTACCCAATAATCTTGTCCATCAAGGTAATGATTAGAAAATCGCATTTTCCGTAAAACATTATTGACAACATTTTTAACAAGTGATGAAGGAATTCCTAAACAAGTTTGTACTGCAATCAGAGCACCAATACCATCACCGCAGAACATAGTGTTACTGTAGAAATCTTTCCCCCAATATTCTTCCATCGCTTCAATAACACCAACAAAAAATAGAGCATTGCATCCAATGCTTCCAAAGTAAATAGATGGAGGTATTTTTCTTTTAGAAGATGAAATGTTTTCCATTACAGATGATTTACTAGTATTGTCTTTAGATAATGTATGACGATATTTCTTTTATTAACTCTTTTGGAAAAGAAATATTTTGTATTATGCTTACGCGATGAACATCTTTTATTTCTTTAACGTAACAAGTATATTCTTTGAGGATATCCAAAATACTAAAAGCAGGTGTCCATCTATCTACACATGTAATAGTATTACAACAAGGGCAATGTTTTGATTTAACATAATCCACAAGAATACGATTTGGAATAAAAGAGGGAGAATATGCCAATCTACTGCCATTTATAAATATATTCGGAGGATAAAAAGGGTAATCTCTTTCAAATACAACATTTATCATGCGTTTTTTATACAGGAAATGCACAGTACATTTTTCACCGTCAATTATATGATCATAATCTTTTAATTCCTTGTGTATTCTTTTAATTTGATGAGGCATAAGAACTTTCATTATTAAATGGCAATATATTAATTGTTTGAATATTCAAAGAAAAATGGAATGTGAATATTCAATTTTTCAATTGTTTTTTGTTTGTATAGTACCTAAAACACATTCTTCTTTATAAAAGTCTTTGATATAATTACATACTTTATTGTCACTTTTTATTTTTTCGGTATCAAAATAATTTTTTTCACATTCTTTCATCATTTTTCTTAAGATGTCACATACATCATCACTCGATTTTATTTCATTCATTTTATCAAGATTATAATGTTGAATATTTATATTGATTTACCAACAAGGTAAAAATGACCATTTTTTTTTTAGTATTCTTTGCGTATCCTTAAATTCTATCATTTGTGTGCAAAGACCGATCAAAGTATCCAATGTATTCAAAACGTTATTTTTTTCTTCTTCACTGAGATTGTCTTTACCGTCAAGTTTATAAATAACAAGAATCTGAAGCAATATCTTAAAGACCATACCAACATCAAACGCATTAGACTTGAACCGTAAATCATCAAAAAGAACCAAAAGCTCTTGCATTAATCCTACTAAAGCAGGGATATCTGTAATATTAATTTTTTTGTCTTCCATAATTTTATTGAAAAATGATTCAATGTTATTTAAATGTACTTCCTGAACAGTAGGTAATTTTTCCATCATAGATCGTACTTTTGGTGATAATTCGACTTCTTTATTTTCAGTATTGATATAGTCTAGTATAATTTCTACTAAATTCATTTCATTTTTTTCTTTTTTTGGTTCTTCTTTTTGTTCTTCTTTCGATGTTTCGTCTAATTTTACTTCTTCCATTTTTGCTTCATCAGTGGATGGAATAAGTGCATCCGATTCTTTAGAAGATTCTTTATTATTATCTTCTTCAACTTTTTTTTCTTCTACAACTTTTTTTTCTTCTTCGACTTTTTTTTCTTCTTCGACTTTTTTAACTTCTTCAACTTTTTTTTCTTCTTCAACTTTTTTTTCTTCTACATTCTTCTCCTCTACTTTTTCTTCGTTACTCATCGATATAACATATAGTTACATAAAAAAGATGAATTAATACCGACATTAAAAATCAGGCATTCCTGTAAATACTTGTGTGTTTTCTGCTTTCAATATATTAGTATTGGTAATTGCAGAAAAAAAATCATCAATCTTGTTTTGGTAATATATAAATGTATATGAAGACACAAATGAAGATATAAAAACAAATATTACATCTCGAACAATATCTCTCAAAGGCTTTTTTGATTTTTCTAAATACTTTATTTCTAAGAATTTCAATAATGCATATATTACACTAATAATAATTGCTAAAACCAATGCTTTTTCCATTGTTTTCTATAGTAAATACTAAAATAAATAAAAGGATACTTAAACGCAGTATTATAGATCTTGTACGTCGTCGAGAACTATCATATCATCATTAGAAGCTGGTTTATCTAAATCAAAAACATCATCTAATACTACATCATCATCCATGTGAATTTTTACATTTCCTAAATCAGATTCATCGTCTGAATCTTCAGACTCATCTATTTTTCTTTGAATATTTCTTTCTTCACTGATTTCTTCTAAACGTTCTATTGTTTTTGGTGCATTTATTTTTGTGCCATCAGATGCTGAATCTACGTCATTAAAACTAAGTCGCGTAATAACTTTTTCGTCATCAAGATTTTCGACTGAAAGCGTAGGTGGCAATTCTTCTTTTGGAAGTTCTTCTTCTTTTTCTTTTTCTGGTTCAGTTTCTATGTTATTATTTGCATCATTATCCTCATCTTCTTCTACAGGTTCAACAGTAACTTCTTCTTCTGTTTCCATAGATTCATCCATATATGCTCTAATTATAGCTTCAGTTGGGAGACTTTCTCTTATTGTCATAAGAACACATTCTTGTATAATAATTTCTAATTCACGTCTATTTTTCTGCACTTGTAAATCTCCTATGTTTCTCTCAAAAAGATAAATATTACTAAATACTTTTCTAGCTACATGAATGTAAGATCGATGAATAAAATGATCAAGTTTGGGTATAGAAATGTCTATTTTCTTTTGTTTGTTACCTACTCTAATACAAGTAAGTACTTTTAACTGTATAATATGAACACAAGTGATGAGATCTTCTAAATAATTACAACCGCTTTTTTCAATTATTCTTTTTCTTTCTTCCTCAATAATCGTACTATTCCATTTTGGAATACGAGAAAGCATATTTTGAAATGTCATCAAATATTTCGAAGGTTCATTATTGTCGGAACACATTTTCCATGCTTCATCAAAAATAGATCGGATACCTTCATTCAACAAGGGTGTTAGTATTGAAACTAATCGTCCGCACCATTCATTTTTTGATTCGTGCAAATTAGAAGGAACAAAATCGTCCATAATAATACAATTAAAATATCAACATCTTTAAGTGTTTTTCTCGTTAAGAAACAAAACTGCAATTACATGAAAGATATTTCTTTCAAGTCACATAACGGATCATCACATAAAAAAGATAAAACAGTAGCCATTAATAACTTTTCATTTCTATATTCAAGATGAATTTTATGATACAACATTCCTATGTTTGCCTTTTCAATACTAGACCAACATTTTTGTTTTTGTACCCAATTGATTATGTCTTTACAACAAAATGCATTTTCGTACAAATCATCAACTGTTTTTGTGATATCCATATTATATATCAAATCTTCCTTGATTTTGTATTTGTTCAAGTACGTATCAATGTCTTCATATAAAGTATTTCTATCGAGTAAAGATAATTCTGCAGTATTTGTTTCTTCTATCGAGGGAATATAAATTTCACAAAATCTAGAAAGTATTGGAGTTAGCAAACGATTTTTATCTTCAACAATAATGAAAAACCTAGTATGGTTACTGTATTGTTCAATACAACGACGTAGAGCCGATTGTGCATCTATTGTCAAATGATCAGCATTAACAAGAACAATAGATTTAAAAGCGATACCAGGTTGTGTATTTGTTTTTGCGAAAAATTTGATTTCGTCTCTAGTAAATTTTATACCTTTGCCATGCGCACAATTGACAAACATTACATTTTCTGCAAAACGTGATTCGTCGATATAAATCATTTTCAAGAAATCTTTTACAATATTTTCCTTTTTGCTTGTAATTGCGCCGTGGAAAATCGTATGTGGAACTCGGTTTGATTTACAAAAATCTCTGAGCTTATTATAAATTGCTTCATGTACCATAATATGTATTATGTGTAAATTATGCAATATATCATTTTATGTTATTTGTACTAATATAACATAAAATCTTACAGTGGGGTTGATGATCCATTCTCCGATACTTTTATAAATTTTGTCTGTTTGGTAAAGCGGAATTTTTCGTGAAACATTGTTCGTCTTTTTATATTGCAAGATAAACAACAAATTTCAACATTGTCTTTATTATGACCTTTATCATTATAAATTCGTTCAAGTGTCCATTGTTTAGGATCTCTTGATGTTTCATATAGTACTTTTACCTTTTCTTTGCAATAATAACATGTTTCATTGCATTTTTTCAAATGCTCAATGACAAATTCCAAATCAACAAATTTTGTAAAATCAAATTTTTTTTTGTCATGGTCTTGGGAACGGTAACCATCGATTTTGTATTTTATTTCTCGCAGTATAATGTTTTTCTTCGGACATTTATCATCGTTTTCTAGTATTTTTAAATGCTGATTCATTTCTAATTCATTTGATGAAATATGCTTGCTCCACGATGACGTTGAAGATACAATACGTTTTTTTGTTTCTTTGGGAGACGTTTTCTTTTTCGAGGGGATGTGACTTCTTTGTTTTGGATCAGGCATAAAAATTGTTTTCACATTTTCATTTTCGAATAATATTCCATTGTGCATATACGTTAATATTATACGATATTTTAGAAATATTCGTTTGATTTATTTTTATTTTGTATTTAAATAAATAAAATGGAAAACGAATCTGTTATAGTTTGTCCACCAACAGGAAGATTGGGTAATCAATTGTTGAATATTATACTTGCGTCAACAAATTGTTTTGGATACAATATTTCTTTTATCAAATTACCAAATAAACTATTGTTTTACGATAAAGATCTTATTCATATACATCATTCCAAAGATGACATTATTATAAATGAATGTGATTCTAGTGCTAATTATACACTCCTAAAAAAAATATATATGAAAAATTTTTGGGATACTGACTTTTATTCCATGAATTTAGAAGTTCACAAAGACAAAATAAAAAAACTCATGAGTAGATTAAATTTTCCTAAAGTAATGAATTTTGATAATAATATATTGCACATACATATTAGATCAGGTGATATTATGTTTCCTCACAATTATGGGTATAATAATATTCAGCCCCCATGTATTTATTACGAAGACGAAATAAAAAGAAAAAATTGGAGTAAGGTAGTTATTGTTTCTGAAGATGACATTAACCCTTGTATAAAATTTTTAACAGAAAAATATGATAATGTTGTGTACTTTGGAAAAAACTCTTTAGAAGAAGACATTATAGAACTATTATCAGCAACAAATATAATGATGGGTAGAGGAACGTTTATACCAATATTATTATTTTTCATGTCAAATTTACAAAGAATCAATTATTGTTTTCATGACGATCCACGTATAGATTACTTTTTGAATGTTTTTTTTGGAGACAAATGCATTTCACATATAACCAAATATGAAAAATACTATGAAGCAGTATACAAAATGGGGGGATGGGAATACAATGATTCCATTAAAGAACTTATGTTAAATTTTTCCACTTAATCTTGTATTTTTTGCATTAGAACGATTTATGAAAAAACTAGAAATATAAACGAATATAAGGATGCATACATAAAAACACAGAGATCTCTTTGAAATGAACGCATTTCAATAACATTATCATCATGTATGATACTTGAGTAAAAAAAAATTGCAATGAAAAGTTTGGTAAAAAATGTCATTGTCGATAATAGTAAAAAGGTAAGATCGCGTAGCCCATTTGGTAATATGTATGACCAGAATAAAATATACAATATATTTTTATGACCGACATAGAGATCGCTGTAAACAAACAGTTTGGATGATAAAATTACAACATCACCGAATCGCTTTTTAATGCATGAAATTGGGTTTATTGTATATAAGAAAATATTTCGAAAAAGTCTATCATATGCAATATTTAGAAAGATCATAGCTTTACCCAATATTGCAATACTTTTAGGAAAAATACAATAATGAGTTTTCATTGTAATTCTATATTCGTCATTTTTTTCTGTATCATTATGATCCCCATGATACTTTACATCCAACGCACTGTCTTTTTCTATATAATGAATTTCTCTATTAAAGTCGAAGAACACAGCATCTCCTTTATTTAACTTAGTTTTTCCATTAGTCATTGGAAAATATGTCGAAATGTTTGAATTATTGTTCAAAGAAATAATACCTCGATATACAGAGACAAAAGGCATGAATGAAAAAGGACCGTCAATATGAGGAGTAAAAAAAATATTATCTGAGCTATTTTCACAGCACTTTTCACTTGTAATATATAATTCATTCATCTCGTGAATTTGCAAAATATCATACATATCTGGCGAAAACAAAGTTTCAAATAAAGTTTTTACTTTTAAGTTCCATCCAATATTGTCAAATTTTATTTGAATGTCTTTAGGTAATTCAGTTAGCCACCAATGGCAACTTGTTGAATTTCCTAATTTGTGTTTTAGTGCCCAGTTGCAAATCGTTTCACAACAATCTTTTAATATATTTTTTCCATGTTTGTCAAAAATAGTTGTCTCTAAAATTCTGGATTTCATTATAGAACCAGGGAAAAAAGAAAATTTATTCAAGGTATCTATATTGAATAATCCAGTAAATACTATTATTCCTGCGAAACTTATAAATGAAAGGGTAACATTTTGAAGTAAATGTACAATATCATATAACATTTATGCTTTGAACTTTCTTTTAGTATACTAAATGATATATTTATATAAATCATAATAAATATAAAATTAGATAAAATAACATAAAGTCTAAATATGGATCTACAGGTTACAGATAAAGAGACAAATGAGAAAAGTAATAAAAATGATCAATCAATGAATATAGATGATATTTTAGACCAAGAAAACAAGGATAATAAATTAGAATCATGGAATAAATTGAATAAAACAATGAAAATAATAAAATTGAATGCATATTCTGAAAAGTACGGAAAAAATCACAATTTTCCTGAAAAAAAAATAATGCTATTAAAGGATTTTTTTGTAAATGCACTTGACGCAAAAAAACTTCAAAGAGCTAAAGATGTTGTTTATAACAAAGCGAATGAAGAAATAACTGACATACCTGGATTACACTTTAATCCATCCAATAGAGCATTTACATTAAGGACAGATGTAAAACGTGTTTCAACGTTAAAGTCATTAACACCAAAACGTTTAACTAATAAAAATCCAAGAAAAGAAGAAATTGAAAAAAAGTGATTGTAAAGAATATAAATAATAGTTGTTTCACTACATAGAATAATGTATCTGGAAACTTTATCAGAAGAGGAACAAAATGAATTGAAAAATTCTTGGTTTGATTTGATGGAAGATTATGTGAATAATGATTCTCTCTTCTTCTCTAAAATCGATTACTTAGATATTATTTCAAACGATTTATTTGATTTTATTGTTGAAATTGCAAAAGAAGAAGGATGGTGCAAAACGATCGAGGAAAAAGAACATTTACAAGATACTATATATGATTGCTGTTTGGAATTTTTAAAGACGTATGAAATCCCCATGAGACAAAAAAGCGACTACATATCGCTAGAAGTATCAAAATTCGACATAGATCAAGCACTAGATAAAATAAACAATGCCCCTGTACAAAGACAACGTAGTGCAGAATGGTTTTCGATTCGTTATAATTTATTTAGCGCAAGTAACTTATCGAAATTATTTGGAAGTCAGGCTCAATATAACAGTTTGATATTTGAAAAATGCAAGGGATTTGAAGTAAAGAAAGACGATTCATGTGATTTGTTGCTACCAAATCCTAGAAATTGGGGAATAAAATACGAAGCAGTTACTGCTATGTTATATGAGGATATGAACAATGTTCAGCTTAATACGAAATATGGTTGCATAAAGCATGACACATTACCTATTGGTGCATCACCAGACGGTATTGTAGTAACGCGTGATAGTTTAAAATACGGTTATTTAGTGGAAATAAAAAATATTTATAATCGTGAAATACACGGTATTCCTAAAGAAGAATATTGGACACAAATTCAAATTCAATTAGAAGTATGTAACTTAGAAGTTTGTGATTTTGTAGAAACACGTTTTAAAGAATACTCAAATTTTGAAGAATATGTACTTGATGATACAGTTAAATATAAAGGAGTAATATTATTCTTTTTACCGAAAGAAAAAATGAACAGTGAAGCGCATTATGCATATATGCCGTTACACACTTCTTGTGTAGAATCATGGATTGTGGAAAAACAAAAAGAATTACAAGATACTCATATTCTATACGAACAGTTTTATTGGTTTTTAGACGAATATTCGTGTGTAGATGTAGAAAGAAACAATTTGTGGTTCAAATCAGCAGAGCCAATTATCAAAGAAGGATGGGAAACCGTGTTGAAAGAACGTCAAGAAGGGTTCGATCACAGAGCCCCTAAAAAAACAAACAAATCGAATCATCTACAAGAGTCACTGAAAGATTCATATATGGTTGAAAAACCGAATCAAATACCAAATACTGTAAAGTTAATAAAACTAGATTCATAAGGGAATGTAATAGAAAAATATGTAAATACAAATTTACATATTTTTTGGCTATATAAAATTAAAACTTGTTTGTGTCTATGTATTCATTCGTATTGAATGATTCTATTTTACTACTGTCGTTTTTGCTTGCTTTATCTCTATCTGCAACAATTTTTATTGTTTTCAAATAAGTTTCTTGTCTCAATGCTTTTTTTTTTAATTCTTCAAAATCGTCATATGTATTTATTGTTGGAGTAGTTGTTGAATAAAACGATCCAGCAGAGGTTGGCTTTGCGTTCTGATCAACACCTTGGTCTTCATTACTATTTATGATTTCTTTTTCAGTTTGAAACGGTTCAAATAGTTCTTTGAATGAAGTAAAACTCTCCAGTGCTGTTCTAGCCAAATTACCTATTGTATCTAATGTACTTGATTCACTGCAAGGAGCAGGAGTAGGAGCAGGAGTAGGAGTAGGAGCAGGAGTAGGAGCAGGAGTAGGAGCAGGAGTAGGAGCAGGAGCAGGAGTAGGAGCAGGAGCAGGAGCAGGAGTAGGAGCAGGAGCAGGAGCAGGAGCAGGAGCAGCAGGAGCAGGAACTGGATCAGGAAGAGCAGTAACTAATTCCATAATTTCAGCGGATTCCTCAGGCTTTGTACTTTCTAATTCATTCGCAGTCTCAACTAGAGCCACAATCCGATCTTCTACAAGATCGCTTGTTGCACCTGCTGAGATTTGTTGGTTCAACACTTTTGCTTCTTCTTTAGCATGATCTTCAACGCTCTGTCCAGTAGTTTTAGGTGGTGACCATAAACCTTCTTTTATTGACATTGCTTGAATACTCAAAGTAACAACCAATAAACCAACTAATAACATAATAACTCTTATATTGATGCCTTTTAGTATTTTCATCTGTTTCTATAAATACTATAAAGAAAATGATTATCTTCCATCAGACTGAATGAAAAACACATACATCTTCATTTATATTATCAACATTTATTGTTAGACATTTTACATTGTCATTCAAAAAAGCCAACTTATTGTATAGCACATAGCTAAATGTAGATCCTTGATTTGAATGTGGGTTAATGTTACCTAAAAATACACTATTACATTTTTCTCCAATCAAGAGATCAATAATAGCGTTTATTTCTCTACCATTGTGCTTGTTTTTTTGGTGCATATGGATATGAAATCCATCTTTTACTAAATCTTCTACAATTTCATTTCCCTCTGTAAATGATGTTAAAGCTATATTGATATCATTTTTAGAAATCGTTTTTTTTACAACATCTAAATACTTTGAATTGTACGAGTGTCTATATTCTTCAACTGACATGGAATTCAAACTACTCCAATGTTTTAGTGCATCTTCTTCATTACGTATATGCAAAATATTGATTTTTTCTTTATTTGTATGGTTTGTTCGTATGGAATCGATAAAATGATTTGCTTCTTCATAAAAAGAACGTTGAAACTTGATTGCATTCAAAAAATGATCGAATAGTTTAACCATTTGCTTTGAATCATTTCTATTAATTCTTGTCAACCAAGGAGAAGATTTGTCTAAAACATAATGACAACTTTTATTATTAAAATTTGCATAATTAATATCTAAAGATTCTGTAAAAATAAGACGTCTCTCATGAAAGGTTTTCATGAATGAAATACCATTCAATGAATAATATATATAAATCTGTTTTCTCATTTGTGGGCAAGGGTCAATTCCAATAACATCGTTCATACAAGTCCATTGTGGAATATGTAGATGATTATCCCTATAATACAGTGATTTTATTTTGTCTGTAATATCCAACACATGGACATTTTTTAGACCATATTCTACTTTATCTAATGACATTTTTATGTCGTCTTTATAAATCAAGTGAATATTATGACTATTTTGCAAATTAACATTCATCGTAGGTAAATCTAAAACATTGTTTATTGTGACTGTTTCTAATGTATTGATATCCTTTATAAAATCGTCTAAAATAATAATTTTGTTTCCTTTTTGAGCTGCTGCAATAACCATTGTATTGACAATATTATAAAGTTGATTACATAATCCTGTTCTAGGAAAGCCAACTTTACAAAACAAAATATTATCTTCAAACCCTCTTTGCACGCACTCTTTGTAGTTTTCTAGAGGATATTCTTGTTCATACATGTTTTCTATAGTGTGAATGTTGAAATACAATGGAGAATTTTGTAATAACCAAAATTCTGGGTGGTATTTATCTTTTAAATAATCAATCGGTAAATGTTGAATGTAATTTGCATTTGCCCACCAGAAATTTCCACTATAATGCTGTCCATTACCATCTTCGAGCGGTCTGTAGTTTGTACCTACTGTATCATAAATACGAAGAAGATTTAAGCATAACTCATGGTTTTCTAAAAGACAGTACGTCATATACTTGTTCCATGCTCTTACACCTGGATAAAAAACGTGTTGTACGTTATATGAAACGCCTTTTGTGTGCATATACAGTATTTTATATTCAGGATTAAATTTGGAAAATACAGTCAAATAACGAATCGTAGAATTTTCAAAATCAAGTGTATTTGTTGAATGTTCTATAACCTTTGCAGGATAATACGTTTGTTGTATTTTTTTTTGGTCTAATTTTATCCCTGTATTTACAATACACAAGTGTTGCAGTTTTTCAATCAATCCTGAATGTTTAATTGAATCAAGCAACCCTATCAATATAGAGTCGTTCCATAATTCTAATGTAGTACTGTGAATAAAACAAGCTATTTTTGGGTTGTCGTTCATATTGTATTAATAAAACGAAACTTTTTATATTAAGTTCTTATGATATTATATAGAAAAATGTCTAAAACTGACAATTATGTCCCAACTGTGACACCACCGGATTCTCCTGTGAGTAAAGTGGAAAAAAGACCAAATCTAACAAATGCTGATAAAGAAGCATTTACAAGAAAAATTGATATAAAGGTTTTATTTCAGGACGTGGATTTTTTGAAGAAAAAAACAGAGAACATACGTATTGCATTAAATGCTTTAGTTAGAAAACACAATACCACTAATAAAAAAATGAATGAAGAAATACACATTAGAAGAAAACAAAACGAACGTGAAAGATTCATTGACAATAAAAGAAGGACAAAAAAATCACAACCATTGTTATCTAGAAAAACGCAAAGAAAATCAGCTAGTTCAAGTCAGTCTTTTAGCTCTAGAGATTCATTATCTGAAGGTGGAAAACGAGGGAAAAAAACTTTAAAAAAAGAAAATCGAAAAGATAAGAGGAAAAAACGAAAATGATTATGAATACCACTTGGAAATATAATTCAAAAAGGGATTTTTCGCATATGAACAAATACCTCCGACTAAAAGTCCAAAAGCAAAACCAGGATTGTTCAATGTATTAATAATATCTCTTTTTGCGAGATTTATACCTTCAATGTTTTTCTTATACCAATCATAAATAAGAGTATAAGAAGCTCCAAAAAAAAGTGCAGATGATCCGATAATGATGCTGTTTGTCATGTACTCTTTTGACATTATATAAACTATTACATAATGTCCTTTAAACCCTCGAAGATTTAAAATGGGACATTTTAAATCATAGAGGGTCAGATTCCAGTAACGTTTTGAAATGACGCCCTTTTAGGGCATCTCATTTCAAATCTTCACTGGTATAATATATTTTTACCGATATTTGTCTATATATATTTATTGTTTAATAAAGGTCAAAAATTTCGGAATGCTTTTGCCATATAATGTCAAATAGTTCTTCTCGTTTTAATATTTTTCTTCTTTTCAAAATATCAGCACTTATAAAAATAACGTCTTTGCATTGTTTTAAAATGAAATCAGATGTTTTATAAGCGTTATTGATAAGTGTTTTAACTTGTTCATCAATTTCTGTTTTTGATTTTTCGCTATTTGAAGGATAAATGACACTATCTCCCATACCATAATAAATAACCATTTTTTCTGCTAGTTTAAGTGCTTCTTCAAAATCATTTATTGCACCTGTTGTAACTGATACATTATAAAATATTTCTTCTGCTATACGACCAGCTAATAATATCATCAAATGTTCAAATAGAGCTTCGCGTGTATAAAGATTTGTGGTACTGCCTTCAAATACTGTATAACCTGGTGTTTTAGGAGACGATAGATTGATAACTATTTTTGTCATTTTACTGTGCTGCTTCATCAACAATCCAATCATGGCATGACCCATTTCATGTATAGTGATTCTCTCAATCATATCATCTGTAAATTGATGCTCAGTAGGTTGCCATCCTGCCATGACTCTATTTAGCACGAGTTCAATGTCTTCGTGTGTAAATAGAAATCTATGATCTCGTAATGTGTATAGCATTGCTTCGTTTAACAAATTTTCTATTTGAGCAGCAGACATTCCAGTAGTAAGATCAACTAAATCTTCAAAAACAATAGAATCGTCTCGTGGTTTTCCTTTCATGTGAATTTCTAAAATAGATCTTCTTGTTTGACTATCTGGTACTCCAATAAATATACGTTTATCTATACGTCCAGGACGAATGAGTGCAGGGTCAAGTAAATCTGCTCGGTTAGATGCTCCCACTACAAAAATACCATCACTATTTTCAAAACCATCCATTTGAACCAGTAATTGATTGAGAGTACTATCGCGTTCAGAACTTGAAGTCTCACCATCATTGGATCGTGTTCTACCTAAAGCATCTATTTCATCAATAAAAATAACACACGGTTTATTTTCTTTTGCTAATTTAAACAATTCTTTTATACGCGATGAGCCAACACCAACATACTTTTCCTGAAACTCACTTCCAGCAACCGCAATAAAGTTTGTTTTTGCTTCTCCAGCAAATGCTTTTGCTAAAAGAGTTTTTCCGTTTCCAGGGGGTCCTTCCAAAATTAGTCCTTTTGGAATGCGAACATTAAACTGAGAATATTTTTCATAGTTTTGCAAAATATCTACACATTGATACAGCTCTTGTTTTACAGAATCGTAACCACCAACATCTGCAAAACTGGTTGTAATATTATCGACAATTTGGAAATTTTCTGAATTTTTTGTCTTTTCTCTCTTGCTTTCACGAGGCTGATTCATTATAAAGGTGTATTTGGGGTCATTTCGAGCCCTTCTTCTTCGTTCTTCTTGTGGTACGTCATCATATAAATTTTGTTCGTTAGATATTTCGTTTGGATGATATAATATTCCACCACGCTCATCGTATATAGGAGGTATGTCGCCAAATATTCTCAGTAAGTCTTCTTTTTCACGTTCATCTATATATGTGTTATTGAAAATATCTGGATGATTCTTTTCAATATTTTCTTTATAGCTATTGAATGTTTGTTTTTCATTATTCATTATAGCCTCATCACGTATTGTAACATTTTTCGAATTTAATCGCCTCATATAATTTTCAAAGTATTGTTGAGAGAAAGGATATTTCTTTTGTGAGTGTAAAATAAGGTTTGTCTGTAGAGGTGACCTATAATAAAAAGATTGTACTATACTAAGGCAAATGCATAATAGAATACATCTCATTTACAATAATAAACATTTTATCTTTATATTAATGCCACTATAAATCTCTAGAGACAGTGTTCTAATACGCGTAAGTTCTTACATTTGCGAAAGCATATAAATATATTTTAGATGTCTTATGTATATAATTTATTTAAAATGGATCATGATTCAGATATGTATGTCACAAAACGCAATAGCCACCGTGAAATAATGTCGTTTGACAAGATTCTGAAGCGTATTAAGAAAGTGGGACAAGAAGCAAATATAAAAATTAACTATACATCTCTTGCCATGAAAGTAATTGATCAATTATATGACGGTATATCCACTACTAAAATAGATGAGCTTACCGCAGAACAATGTGCTTCATTATCTTCAACTCATCCAGACTATAATATTTTAGCAGGAAGAATAACCGTATCTAATCATCATAAAAATACAAAAACGTCATTTTTTCAAGTGATGAAAGATCTGTACAACTACAAGGATCAACATGGTGTTCATTATCCACTTATCTCTCAAACTCTCTATAAAACCATGTGTTTTTACGGTAAAGAAAAAGTGGATTCCTTATGCGATTATCAAAGAGATTATTTAATTGATTACTTTGGGTTCAAAACATTAGAACGAGCTTACTTGATGAAGATCAATAAAAAGATTGTCGAGAGACCACAACATATGTGGTTACGCGTATCTATGGGTATTCATGATCGTGATTGGGACAGGTTGGTTGAAACATATAACCTCATGTCCAATAAATATTTCACACACGCGACACCAACCCTTTTTAATGCAGGAACTCCAAATCCTCAACTCAGTTCATGTTACTTAATGTCAATGGAAGAAGATAGTATTGATGGTATTTTCAATACGTTAAAAGATTGTGCGCTAATTTCCAAATGGGCTGGTGGAATCGGTCTTCATATTCATAATGTAAGAGCATCCGGTAGTCAAATTCGCGGCACAAACGGAACTTCAAATGGCATTGTGCCTATGTTAAAAGTATTCAATAATACTGCAAAATATGTTGATCAATGTGTTGCCCCTGATACGTGGATATATTCAACTCAAGAACCTATGAGAATACAAGATGTTGTTGCAGATTCTACACAAATATTTAATAGTCAAGGGGATTCAGAAGTAATACAAAATGTATTGGAACATCCCTATGAAGGTCCAATTCTTCATATTAATAACATGCATAGTATTGAACCATTAAGTGTTACGCCTGAACATCCATTGTATGTTTTACAAAATCTAGATAAAACTCTAAATTATAACACTATAATAAATGATCTTGAAAAAGGAATAATAAAATGTGAATTCATTGACGCAAAAGAAGTTACTACAAAGGACATGTTAGTTTATACAATTCCATCTTATGAGAAAGATATTGTAGAGATTACTGCTGACGATTGTTACATGTATGGTATTTTACTAGCGGATGGTTGTATGTCAAACACGTATTTAAATGGATATATTTCACTCCAGAAACAAAATAAAGACAATATATTACAGGTTGCCATAAAATACTTTGAAAAGAAATTTATAGAATATACAGTAAATAAATGTGAAGGAGCTACTATGCGAATAATATGGAATAAAAATATTGCCATGCCATTTCGATATAGTGATATGTATGATTGTACAAAAGAAAAGCGTATTTCTAATAGATGGTTACATTTACCGTTAGACAAAGCAAAGTATATAGTAAAAGGATTAGTAGATACATATGCCTACAAACAAAAGGAGTATATTTTTGATAGTACATCTAGGGTGTTAATTGAAGGTTTAAGGTATTTGCTATTACGCATGGGTATTTTAACGAGTGGTTATACTCGTAATAAAAATGGGCGCACGAATACTGGAACAACTGGATCTATTACAAAACACAAAAAATCATTTGTATTAAAGATTCCAAAGACTGAAGAAATTTGCGATTTACTTGAAACCCCCAAAGAAGATCGTGGTCGGTTTTTCAAGTTTTTACGTCATGGAAACTTACTATTCTCAAGAATAAAATCAATCAAAGTATCAGAATATCATGGTACCCTGTATGACCTTCAAATGGAAAAAATTCACGATTATATGATTCACAATGGTATAGTACATAATGGTGGTGGAAAACGTAACGGATCTTTTGCAATTTACTTGGAGCCTTGGCATGCAGATGTAGAAATGTTTTTGCAAATGCGTAAAAATCATGGTGATGAAGAACTCAAAGCTCGAGATTTGTTTTACGCATTATGGGTACCAGACCTATTTATGGAGAGAGTGAAAACTGGTGGAAATTGGACTCTTATGTGTCCGTCAGAATGTCCTGGGCTAGCAGATGTTGTGGGAAATGATTTTGTAGAACTTTACGAGAAATACGAAAAAGACGGTAAAGGACGTAAAGTAATGCCAGCACGAGACTTATGGTTTCAAATATTAGATTCTCAAATGGAAACAGGTACTCCTTATCTTCTTTTCAAAGATGCATCTAACAAAAAATCAAACCAGCAAAATTTAGGAGTAATTAAATCTTCAAACCTTTGCGTATCGCCAGAAACAATGGTACTCACATCAGAAGGACAATATCCTATTTATGCTTTATGGCCAGAAAATTACCCTCATTGTGTTCGAGAAGAAAATCGCTATATAGAAGCATGGAATGGTTTTGAATTTAGTAGAGTAGTAGTGAATATGACTGGTAGAGATGTAAAATTTGTGGAAGTACATACTTCGGATGGGTCGATATTGAAATGTACGCCTTATCATAAATTCTTTATTCGAAATGGTACTGGTGGTTCTGAACTGAGAGAAGCTCGAGAGTTGGAATCTGGTGACCTACTAGAGGGATGTTCATTTCCTGTTATTGATGGTATTGAATCTTTCGAAAAAGACGCGGATGTAAAACAACAAGGATGTAAGGATGGTATCAAACATTTGGCAATGGATGATCGAATTGATCATATTCGTGTTCCAATAAACTATATTTTAAAAGATAAAATGTCATGGTTCAGTGCATTTGTAGAACCTTTTATGGACGTTGCTGTAAAACATGGTGATGACCATGTTCGAATACAAAGCATATCTCGTGTTGTTTTGGAAGATTTGAAATTCATGCTTCAAACATGTGGAATTAACACTATCATTCGTATGTACAATGAAGCACAAACCGAATGTAAATATAATGGTGAATTAATAATATCAATGATTCAGATACGATTTTTGGGTCATTTATCTGATCCTTTAAAGTTTTCCACTTTTGATTGGAATCCTGAACCACTTTCTGAACAAGAACTAGAAAAAATGAATAAAAATGTTCGTATTATAAAAGTAGTACAATCCAAAAAAATAGATGATTCGTATTGCTTTACAGAACCGTTACGAAATGCAGCGATTTTTAACGGAATACGCACAGCTCAATGTACGGAAATCATTGAATATTCGGATAAAGATGAAACCGCAGTTTGTAATTTAGCTAGTATTGCGTTACCTGCTTTTATTGATCGTACTACCAAAATATTCGATTTTGAACAACTTCATAGAATTACTCGTGTGATAACGCGCAATTTAAATAGGGTAATTGATGTGAATTTCTATCCTACACCTAAAACAGAGAGAAGCAATATGAGACATCGACCTATCGGACTTGGCGTACAAGGGTTAGCTGATACATTTTTTATTATGGGACTTTCTTTTTCAAGTTTGGAAGCGAAAAAACTAAACAAAGATATTTTTGAAACTATTTACCACGCAGCTTTGGAAGAATCATGTACCATGGCAAAAGAAGAAGGTCCGTATGAAACATTTGAAGGTTCTCCAGCTTCTAAAGGAATTTTACAATTTGACATGTGGAATGTTAATCCAGGTAACAAACGTTACGACTGGGATTCGTTAAAACAAGATATCATTACAAATGGAATACGAAATTCTTTATTGATGGCTCCAATGCCCACTGCATCCACGTCTCAAATATTGGGTTATAATGAATGTATTGAACCGGTTACAAGTAATATTTATAGTAGAAGAACATTAGCAGGTGAGTTTATTTTGGTAAATAAATATTTGATGCAAGAGATGATAGAAAAGGAATTGTGGAATGAAACATTTAAAAACCATATGATCGCAAATAATGGCAGTGTTCAAGCCATGGAATATATTGATGCGGAAACACGCGAGAAATATAGAACAGTATGGGAAGTTCCTATGAAAGATTTAATTGATATGGCTGCTGATAGAGGAGCATTTATATGTCAAAGTCAGAGTCTAAATCTATGGCTGGAAGATCCTAACTATAATTCAATGACATCAATGCATTTTTATAGTTGGAATAAAGGATTGAAAACTGGAATTTATTATTTACGGAGACGTCCAAGACACCATGCTCAACAATTTACAATAGAACCTGAGAAACGCACAGTACCACAAGAACAAGAACCGGCATGCGAAATGTGTTCCGCGTAATTTTCATGAATGTTATAAAATATGAATTTATTTTATAACACATGCAGACAAAGCTGTTTTGTTATTACATTTTGTTAATAATCATGAAAAAATATCATTTGGTTTATTTAAACCCTCGAAGATTTAAAATGGGACATTTCAAATCATAGAGGGTCAGACCCCAGTAACGTTTTGAAATGACGCCCTTTCAGGGCGTCCCATTTCAAATCTTCACTGGTATAAATATGCATTGTCCGTAATATGCGGATAATTATCTTGTTGAACAATTCGATAATTAGATTGTTTGTTAAAAATTGTATTGGCATTGGCCGTAAAGTAATTTTCTTTGTTTTTGAGAACATACGTAAGAAAAACACTTAATGTAATAAATGCAGTTACTATTGAAAAAACCGTTTTTATCATTGGTACTTTCAGTTCAATCGCACATTGAATTGTTTTGAATAAGAAAAAAAGGATTGCAATAAACGTGCTGAAAAACGTATAACCATGTTTGTAAGCAAAAACATCTAGATAATATAAAAGTGATTCTAGTGCTAGATTTACATCTACCGTATTACCTCGCTCTTTCAAAACATTAATTTCATTATATTTTTCAGAGCACTTTTCATGAACTTTGTTAAAGAAGTCTGGCGTACTTCCAGAAACAATTGCTTTAAATGCATTTATTATGTTTTCTGGCGAACCAAATACAACGTAAAACAAGTACATAACAAGAATTAATTGACATAATGGAGCTAAAAACAAAGATACCATAAGATGAAGTAGAGCGACTACCAAAAATCCTAAAGTACTTAATGCCGCTAGTTTCTTGACCTCATCTGGCATGCTTATATAGTATGAAAAAAATCCAATCAAAATAAACAAATAAGTAATTGGATTTGCTTTCCATTCAAAAATACCAAGTAACATATTAGAAATTTTTCCCAAAAATGTGTAAACGAGGAAATATGAAATGATGAAAAAAATGAAAAAATTAAGAGTATGATATTCTACAAATGGCAAATAACCGACAAGTTTTTTCAATATGTTTTCAAAAAAGAAATAAATACCTCTTGGTGCAAAAAGTAAAAAAAGTAACAACCAATCTTTTATTGCTCTGATGATCATATTAGGCTCGTTTGAAATACCAGCAGCAGAATTAGCAATATCACCAAGACTAGCAATATCACTAGTAGAACCAGCAACATCATCATTTACAAAATTACCACCGCTTTGTTCTGTACTTGAGGTTTTCGTTTCGTCACTATTTTTCATAAATCCTGATAAAAAGTTGTCAATAATTTCATCAATTGAGAAAAATTTACAAATGTCATTACAATACATTCTGCAGTAAAACAAATGAGCAAAATAGATTGAGATCACAACGTATCCAGCTTCGTAAGCTGAATGTGTTAGCACTTCTTGATCGTTTTTTCGGTTTTTACTTTTCCCTTTATTTGTATCAAAACCTCTTGTTAAACTGCCAATAATTTGTTCCGACATTAAAGGATAAAAAAACAATACAAGTCGTGTGATGTTTTGCCAAGTTTTTGGTTTTCCAAGATCTTTCGGTTTAATTTCGGATATAAATTTAAAATCTCTTTTCCACGAAGGTTCGTTTTCGAAATCTATAGGCAATGTGTTTTGAATGCTTTCATCAACTTTTTCCAATTCATCTGCAGTCTCAGAAGTGAAACCTTCGATCTGTTTATTATTTCGAGATGGAACAGTCGAGGGCTCATGAATATTTTCAAAAGTTTCAATATTTTTAAAATTATTTTTTACACGTGATGCAAATATCTTTTTAATTCTATTTTCCAATGATTTACTTTCATTTGGTTTGGCAACACTATTCATTTATTTTGAAATATATATTTATTTCCTATAATAAACTATTTTATAGGAAATAAATTACCTAGCATACATTAATCCACAATGACCACCAATAAATGATACAATATTATATCTTTCTTCAAAAACAACTAGATTATAGGTATATTCATACAATCTATAATTTGATTTATTTGTGGCAATTGGAACACCATCTGCATTACAGATGATTTGGTAGTCTGATCTTGTTTTATCTATTTCAGGTGTATTTACAATAAACTCTAATTCTATATTGTTAAACTTGCCTAAATTAATAGCACCAGAAGGTTGATATATCCGTGGATTAGTGTCCATGCAGAACTGATAGCAAAATATTCCTTCTTGTGCAAATCCACTAGTCCTCGCATATTTTTCAATGTATTCAAAAACTCCACGAGGCAATGTATTTTCTCGATATTTTCCATCTAGAACAATTCCCATACTTTGCATTATTTCTTTTCGATTTTCAACGTTATGATTACCACTAATATAAAAACCAGTATTATACGCGATATCTCTTTCGTTTCTAGGATGCAAAAGAAGAGCAATCGGAGGTGTTTGCACATCTCCTGGCATATTTTTATAAGGCCAATTCGAATAATTTGACCATTCATTCCGCATATTCACATCATTTCTCTGGAAATACCACATCCAATCGGATACCATACCATTTGTATCTAACTTTACTTTTTTAGTTCCGTGAATATTTTCGTGTTTATACGTATGAACTTCTTTTACTAAGTATACTTGATCTTCTTGTGCGAATTTGGTTGTTTCTTCCTTTGACAAAAACGCATACGTACTCAATAAATGAATATCGGCGTTCCATACATTTACACGATTTTGGTATGCATCTGGATCTGATTCACCGTAACCCAGTGGATAATTACCACTATCAGATGGATACTTGCCGTCGTCATCTAGTGCTTTTGCAATATATTGTTTCATAGGATTTTGAAGAAATCGGTACATTTGAAACTGGTCTTTATTAAAATCTGGCTTGACATATGGATAGAAATATTCAGTATTCACATCAAGTACATCTCTCACTTGAAATAATTCTTGTATTGGTCTAATTGTAATAGAAATTTCCAGTTCATTATATCTAGCAGAGACTAGTGGAAAAGCACATCTACTGTCCATAGAGAACCATGAATTTATCGGTACATAGATATTTCTACCACGTATAGATGGCTCTAAACCGGCAGTTGGTGGATCAGCTGGATTGTAGAAAGCATTTGGGTATGTATTTGTTCTACCATGGGCTAATGCAGGATTGTTTAGCTCAGGTACATTACCTGACATTTTCTTAAAAGCGTTTTTCTTTTGATCTGTAAAGTCTCTATCTACCATAGCACTGATGAAATCACCTCCATATCTAGCGAGAACAAAAGATCCACAACGTATTTCTATTTCTTGTATCATTTGGGCACCTAGATCTTCTATCCAACGAAATTCGTAGGGAACCCATTTATTGTCGTTATGTTGTCCTTCATTCATAACTTCTCCATCTTCCAAAACCTTGGATATCGGAGGGTATATTGGACTCCAAATATCTGGTAACCCCATTACTAAATAAGTATCCATAAGAAGCTCCGCGTATCTTGGAATTTTGAAATTAAAAATAGATGGTTCAGTCAATCGTAAATCTCTTGTACCATTGTAATCGATTCTAAATTTCTGCAATCCAAAATTTGTATGCTTATTGTAGGTAGCCTGGAAAAATGTTTTAGTAGGTTCTCCTGTCAAAAATACATTTGCACCGCCTTCCGCAATTAAATTCAATAGTCCTCCAGCCATATTGTTTTCTTTATAAAATATATTTCTATTATATAATTTATAGTTAAATATAAAATGGAAATTCCCTCACTAAAAAAAATATTACTTCTCATTGCAATTATGATAAGTTTGTATATTCTTTACAGATTAATAGCAAGGCGTCAAGATCTTCTCTCAATGAATCCAGATGATTTGGTTGAAAACTTTGGAGTTTTAGAGACATTTACAATGGCAAGTATAAGACCAATAGAACAATACGGATATCCTTTGAAAGAACATTTTATTTATAGTTCATGGAATTCATGCGTGAATTCAAATGGAAATGTTTCATTATCTCAACTTGAAAATGTAATGATGGAAGGGGTCCGTTTCTTGGATTTTGAAATTTACGATATACAAGATTCTAATGAAAAAATAAATGCACAAGTAGGGTATTCTGAAGATAGTTATAGTGGAAATAACCAATCAATTGATTCACTAGATACAATATTATTCAGTGATATTTGCAAAAAAATTGTTTCATCTCAAGTTTCTGCACCAAATGGTAATGATCCGTTATTTATTCATTTAAGAATACGAACCAAAAATATTGAAGCAATAAAGGACATTTACCAATGTATAGAAAACAACATCAAGACAAAACAGTACAATGGATTAGTTGATTCAGATACTATACTCTCTGAACTGAAAAACAGAATTATTGTAATAATTGACAAGCATTATATACAATCTATTACAGACACTAGAATAACCGATATTCTTGATGATTTTACAAACATGTACAGTTCAACATCTGATTTACCGTCAAAAAAAATATACAATACTCTTACAGAAACAGAAAAACGTGAATTATCTTTAACTACTAGTAAAAATGAATTGAATTTTACAAACGTGGAATCATTAATGATGGTTACGCATGATTTTGTACCAGATACAGATCCAGAATATCAAAACATAAAAGAAGATGATTTTAAAAGTTTAATAATGGACCATTCTGTACAAATTATTCCATACAAATTCCATGTACATGACGAAAACTTGACTGCATATAAGAACTTTTTTTCAAACAACGGAAAACGAGCAATGGTTCCTATGGCGCTTGCTCGTGCCGGTGCTAGCTAAAACTTGTTAAAACGTACAAATTCGTTTTGTAAGAATATTGTATAATAAGTTATTATGTTAATTGGAGATTTATGTGTTCCATTTGGGCTTCAGCTTCCAGATATACAACCAGTAATTATAGATGACTGTAAAGACACCGATGTTACTAAAGTAAATGCAATTGAACACAATCGTTTTGAAAAGTTATTTCAAAATGTTTTATTTAACAAACAAGTAGACAAAATGAAATCGCTAAATAAAAAACAAAATGGAATTCAAAAGAAAAAAACTAAAAAAAAAGACAAGAAAACATTTCGAAAAAATAGGAAAACGAGAAGATGATTTAATTTATTAAATATTTAGGAATAAAATCAAGTTCTTTTAATTTCCTTGTGTGTTTTTATAGAACGGTTTTCTTTGAGGTATTTTATTACGTAACTTACTTGATTTTGGTCAGGAATAATTTTAGAAAGAGTATCCTCTAAATATGAGAATGTGAGAGAAGAGTATTGCTTTTTTTCTATAATAGATAATTTAGAAGATCCAATGCTTATTGTTTTATTAACTATATTTTGTTTTATCATATTTTCTGTAATTTTGTCATGAAGTTTGGATTTGCTTTCTTTTAGTTCTCTCAACTTTTCTTGAAAGCTTTGTATTTCGTCATCCAATCGAATATAATTACTTATATCTTGTGATAATGTAGAAGTTTGAATAGACATTAACGTTATTATTCGAATGAAAAAACGTTTATATTTGTTGTAAATGCGATTCATAATAGTTTAGCTATTTCGATAAAAATGCAATAGAAGTCATTCTATATTGTCTAAGAAGCATAATGATAATGCATAATATTAAGAAAACAAGGAAAATATGGTAAAAACAAATCAACCATACATAAAGATATAGTTCTTGGTATATAATTTTACCAATTGGTGATATTATAGAATCCTTCATGTGCCGTTTAGCTTCATCTGTTTTGCAGTAATTGACACATTCATCTAGTAGTGATTTCATATTTATTAAATACAATGAAAAATAACATTTATTATTAACGAATTCATCATTGTAAATGATTGCCTGCGTTCCATCTTTTTTTACGTTTTCTTTATTTAATACAATATGGACAATATTATAGAACCTACATCTGCGTTTGACTTTTCTAGTTTGTCGTTAGTATCACCTACTTCTCTCAACGGAGGAAATTATTTCATAAGAATTTTAAATAAGAAACAAGAACCAGTTTATATTCAACCACCAAAATGTTCCACTAAACAAGGAATATTAAGTTCTGGGAAAAAAATGTTTTGTGACTTAGTATTTAAACATGAAGACGAAGTTTTTTTGGAATTTTTAGAATCTTTAGAAACATATTGTCATAAACAAATATTTTCTCACAAAGATAGATGGTTTGAACCTGGATTGACTATGGTGGATATTGAAAACTCTTTTGTGGCACCTTCAAAAACATACAAGTCTGGAAAGTTTCATATAGTTAGAGCAAACGTTCCTTTGCGATTGAAAAAATGTGATTTAAAGATTTTCGATGAAAATGAGCAAGACGTACCTTTAGAACAAGTAAAAGAAGGCACTGATGTTATGACGATTATTGAAATACAAGGTATTCGTTGCTCTGCAAGATCTTTTCAAATTGAAATCGAAGTAAAACAAATGTTAGTTGTCAAACCAAAGAATTTGTTTGAAAAATGCCTTTTCACAAAAGCTTTAGCAAAAGAATCAACAAAAACAATCGAAAGTATTAATGATGAACTACAACTAACAAATGACAAAGTAGATGATGACTACAAAATAAATTCTGAACAGATTCCTGTAACATTAGTACATGAAGACGACAATGAAGATGAAGATGAAGATGAATATGATAATGATAATGAAGATGATCAAAATGAAAAAACAATAGAGAAAGAGGAAAACGAAGAAACCAATTTTGACATTGAGGATAATTCAAACGATTTATCTTTAGCAAAAACAGAAGAAGATAATAGAGATCCTGATTTTTGCGAAGTAACATTGGATCTACCAACTGATGATGAATCATGCATTAAAATAAAAAATCCAAGCGAGGCGCATTATGAGATGTACAAAGAAGCGAAAAGAAAAGCTCAAATTGCTAGAGATTTAGCAATTGCTGCCTACATGTCGGCAAAACAAATCAAAAACGAATATTTTATAGATCAGGCATTCTCAGATGATGAAGAGATGAAAGATCAAGAAAACGAATTAAAAACGTTGTGAGATATTCGGTTCATAATATTTTAGCAAAAATGGAAAAGAATAATAACAAATAATTTATCTGAGGTTTATATACAGAAATCATGTCTGGGTTAATGACCGGTTTGAAAAAATTTTTTACAAAAGATCGTGTGATGATAATAGTCATTTTTGTTTTATTGGCAGCATTTTTAATGTACTATTCCAGGGGTAAGGTTACAACAGTTGATACTATGACAAGTCCATTGGATCTTCTAAGTAAAGGCGAAGAAAAAGACGAAAAAAAGGAAGAACTACAGAAAGTAGAAAACTTTACTGATGGTGTTTTAGGTTCATCGTATAATGAAAAAATTACTGGTAGTGCAACAGATCTTCTACCTCAAGACACAAATAGCGAATGGTCTGCATTGAATCCAACTAGTCAAGGAAACCCTATATCAACAAACCTATTAGAAGTTGGTATTCATCAAGGGGCTATATCACAGACTCTTCGCAATGCAAATCAACAATTACGGTCAGATCCAGTTATTCAGAAAGGAGATACTGGACCATGGAACCAAAGTACGATAGAAGCAGACGTATCGCGTGTTCCTTTGGAAGTTGGTTCAACGTGTCCTCAGTAATTATTATGTTGTTTCATTTTATATTCAGTATTTTAGCTATAAAATGAAAGATATTCAAAAAACAGTTTATCCAAATGGATTTCATTTTGTACATCAGAAATCTCTCCACAAATTACCGTTATGTACAATACATTTATTTTGCGATATAGGTTCATCTTTTGAAACAGACGAATTAAGAGGAATAGCTCATTTTCTAGAACATTTATTATTTCAGGGAACGAAAAAACGAACACCAAAAATGCTTTTCCAAGAATACGATCGTATTGGCACAGTATTTAATGCTTATACTACAAAACGTTTTACATGTTTTTATGTAAAGTGTCACGTTCAACACGCTCAACGGATTATAGACTTGTACACAGATGTTATGCAAAATTCTTCATTTACAGAGGAAACTGTAAAAAATGAAAGAAAAATAATTGAACAAGAAACTAGAAATATGCTAAATGATTACGGAAGGATCGCACAACTAAATTTCGATCATTTGCTTTATAAGAATAGTTCATTTGAGTATCCAATTGATGATATAAGCTTTAAACAAAATCGGAAAAACATTACGCATAAAACTTTAAGAAAATGGTACGAATGGTTTTATCAGCCATCAAATTTAGTACTGAGTGTTGTTTCAAGCGAATCCGATCATTTTTGGAAAAAGATATTATTTAAAAGTAGTTTAACAAAACCAAATTTCCGGAAAAATGTTGACAAACCAAATAGAGGTCTAGATTTTCCTGTTCAAAATAATATACCATATACTACTAATATCGATATAATTACAACTACTGAGAAAGGTACTGTAAATACTCAACTTATCGTAGGATTTAGGACTGTTAATCAATATTCAGATAAAAAATACATGTTTGAACTTTTATCAAATGTATTGAATGGAATGAGTGGAAGATTATTTACATTGTTGAGACAGAATGCAAATATAGTTTATGGTGCATCTGCCATTTCTGAAGAAGAAGAATTTACAGGATATTTTTCAGTTTCAACAGAGTGTGAAGATAAAAATTTACGAAAGGTACTTTCAATTGTACTATTAATGTTTAAGAATATATCTACCGAAGGAGTAACAGAAGAGGAATTTCATATAGCAAAAAGTCGTATTAGAGGACATTATCATGTGTTATGTGAAAATTCCAATACTCTCGCAAAGCATAATGGGTATGAGCATTTAGTTTTTGTGAGAGATACTGACAATTCACGGCATTACAAAAAGTCAAACATAATTCCATTTCAAAAAATATTAGAAACTCATATTAAAAACATTACAATAGAACAATTGAATGCATTGGCTCGTGAGTATTTTAGAAAGACAAATTTAATAATTTCTGTAGTAAGTTCAAATGATGTTGATGCGAAAGAACTACGCAAATTTTGTAACAAAATATTCATATAGAGTATATGAGTGTTAAATATGAAAATACGATTTTCTATGCAATAGTATTTTTTGTAATTGTAGTTAGTGCGTTTATATATTTCAAGAATAGTGATATACTACAGCTGAAATGTATTGTTTCTACAGTAGATGGCAATAAGTATTGTGTAAGAGACCGAGAAAAAATACAAGATGCTGCCGATCTTTTAGCAAAAGTAACAAAGAAATGCAAGGATTTAGCTGATTATATGATCAAAACACATCCAGAAGATGAACGTGCAATCATGCTAGAAAAGGGGTTCAATCCACAAAAAATTATGGAGACATTGCCAACAAGTTCTTATACAGCTTACAGTGAAAATAAAGGAGAAAAAATTGCTTTTTGTTTAAGTCCAAAAATGAAAAATGGCGAAGATCAGTTAATAGATGAACATACACTTATGTTTGTTGCAATACATGAATTAGCTCATGTATGTACAAAGTCGATTGGACATAATACCGAATTTTGGCAAAACTTCAAATTTTTATTAGAAAATGCGAAAAATGCTGGTATTCATGATCCACATGACTATAATAAAGAACCTCGTAAGTATTGTTCTATGAATATAAAGGATAATCCGTATTTTGATATGTAATTTTCATTTAGCGCAAAAAGCCTTTCTGTAATACAAGGTAAATATAATGGTATAATATATTATGATATTTATTAAGAAGAAAGATATGCAGAGTTTGCAAATCAATGGTAAAATGATTGGGCAAAACAGACAGGATGATATGAAAAGGACAAACTCAAATAATTTATCAAAGAATTCAAATAACGTAAGGGTGGATAATGATGATGTAAAGAGCAATATTTCATTTACAATTTCGAATACATCTCGATTATCAAGTTTCGATATACCTTACGATAAAAAACCAAGAATGAAAAATAAAGTTCCAGTAATAAATAACTTTCACAGTATAAAGAGTGATAATGATCATACCGAAAAAAAAGGTAGTATGAACTTACCTATTTCCAGATTCAAAACAAAAAATACAGAAGTAATAATTGATAGTAATATATTAGATCCAAAAAACAAAAATTATGCATTGTTTCAGCAGTCGTTGGAACCCATTGTAGATAAGATTATTAAATCAAAGAATACAATGAAAACTTTGGTAGAAGATTATTTAAAAAAAAATACATACAATAAAAATGATATAGATTTCTATGTTGAAAACTCAATAAAAGACCAGATTAAACAATTCAAAATTTCAGCAGAAAAACAAAGTCAAATACAGAAAAATGATGTGGAAATTTTTGTTAAAAAATTGGTACAAGAAAATATTGACGTGTTTTCAAAACATAAGAAAGACGAGTTGTATAAAGAAATACGCGCGTGTATTGATGACTACAAAGTACTACGTAGAGAAGAAATAATAGATATCATAGAAAAAGAGGTAGATCGACTTGATGAAAAAACAAAAATTTTTGATGCAATAATTGAAAAACACACAAATGAATTAATGAAAGAAGTTTATTCGACAATAGAAGAAAAAACGAATGAAGTTGTGAAAAGAAATGAAATTATTCAATTAATAGAAACAAAAATGGAAGGACAAATGAAAAGAGAAGAAATTACCGAATTAATTGACGGTAAAGTTAGCGCGATTAATATGGAACAACTCGTTAATGATTACGTTTGTAATATGATTACAGAAACTAGCAGAAACAATCCAGAAGATGATATGGATACACCTATAAATAATTTTGAAGAAATAATAGAACCTTCAATCGCTCGTATAATTTATCGATATATGAAGTACGATCATCCTCAATTAAACGATGACGAAAAAAAATCAATAAGTTCAAATGTGGATTATTCCGATGTATATGACTATGATGCACAAGAAAGAGAACATTTCACTGATAGAAATAATATGCCTCATATTGACAATCCATTTTATTCGGAAGTTCCAATAATAAATAATGAGGAAGCTTTGGTGGAAATGGGAAGCATTTTCAAAAGAGAAGAAGGGGTGACATATGAGACAAATGAACTTCGATCTAATTTAAGATCTAGAAGGTGGAATCGTTTTGGAAACGGTGTTGAGACAGGTAATGTTATAGATGTGTTTTTGGATAAAAAAAATAAAAAGATCTATATTGCTGGACATTTTAGTTGTGTTAATAGAATTCCTATTGAAAACATTGCTGTTTATGATATGAAAGATAAAATGTGGAAACACGTAGGTGAAGGAATACCTCAAGTTGCAACATCTATTGTAGTTGATGAAGAAAATGAAATTGTTTACGTAGGCGGTATATTTTCAAAGGTTGGTAAAGGAGACAATGAAGTTAAAGCAAATAATATTGCTGCTTATAATGTGAACGAAAACAAATGGATTTCTCTTGGCGAAGGTGTTAATCGAGAGTGTTCTGCGATCGTATATGACTCTGAAAATAAGAAGCTATATGCAGGTGGGTCATTTACTCATTCTGGAACAAAACCATTGAATTACGTAGGAGTGTATGACATTGAATCAAAAGAGTGGTTTTCTTTAAAAGGTGGATCTGTCAATCGACCATGTAGGATTATTGTTAAGCCAACAAGACATGAAATATACATGGGGGGGTTATTTACACATGCAGGTGATGGTGATAATGAAATTTATGTATCGTACATTGCAAAATATTCAACTGAAACGGATAAATGGTCAAATTTGTCCGGAGGATTGCAAGGGTACTGTAATTCAATCGCGTATGATGAAAATCGAGAGTGTTTATATGTAGGCGGTACTTTTACAAGTGTTGGTTCCGATGCAGATTATGTAAATGCAAATCATGTAGCAGAATATAACTTAAAAACCCAAAGTTGGGGTGATATGGATGGAGGATTGAATAACTTAGTCCATTCTATATTTTACGATAAAGAACATTCATGTTTGTATGTTGGTGGCACATTTACACATACATTTGAAAATAATATACTTTTGAACCACATTGCTAAATACGACACAAAAACATTGAAATGGAAACCTTTAGAAAATCACTATCCTGAAATGAAAAAACCAAAAGAAGACGAAGAAAACGATAGAACTGGATTAAATGGTGCATGTAAGGTTCTCTCAATGGATAACAAATCATTGTTTGTTGCTGGTTCATTTCAAATAGCTGGTAATATTACCGCAAATTCTATTGTGAGATACTCCTTGTAATTGTAATTACAGTAAAAGAAAAATAGAAAAAATACTTGAATAATGATAACAATATATTGCGTGAATAATAATATTTACACAATATTTGTATTATTTAGGAAAACTGTATTAATGAGTGCAGCTTTCCTACATTAATATATACATGCCAGAAAAGAAAGCCAATATTCATTTTTTGAAAAAAGATGATATCAAGTACGATACAGTAGTTGTACCGGATAGTGATTTAAATATAACACTATATACGGATGATTCAATACAAACTATAAAAGAAAAGATTATGTATGTTTATTTAAACAAATTTCCAGACAATCCGAAAGTAAGTTTAGAAGAAATGTATTTATTTATAGTTGTTGAGAGACCATTTAACCTGAAGGATTGGTACAAAAACGTAACACAAAATGAAAAAATAAAATTAACGAGAGAGCTATTTTCACAGTTATTGGTGAATTTTCATTTTACAGAAAATATAAACGATAATGGAGATTTAGAATCAATTGCAAAACATGAATTCCATTCGGATAGTGATATTACGTACGAAGAGTTGTTAAGAATAAAGTGGTTTAGTGAAAGGGTAACAGTTTTTCAAAAGGTTCCTTTAGGGATTCGTATTGAAATCGCTTTAACAGGTAAAACTAAACGTATTATTCCGTATGACGAAATGTTTTGTGCGAATCCGTTTGATATAATAAGTGATGCATTATCATCCGATTTACAACGTTCATTTGACAATAAAGAACCAATAATTTTAGACAATGAATTTTTATTTCATTATGGAAGAAACCCAATAAATTTAGACATGTATGTTTGTTTTGCTGAAGATGTTTTAAAAGACATTGATGACGACATGATGAAATTCTATTTTCCATATTTGCATAAGAAAGGAATCTCCAATCTGTCGTATTTGAGAGATAAAAAGGAAGAATTATTAGAAAAAACAGAAAGTATTATGAATCATCCAAAAAAACTTGATCAGTTTCAAAGCATTGATATTTTCCATAGCGTAAAAGAAAATTATGAAGAAAGGGGTGGATTTCCATTTAAAGAAAAAGGGATTGACAAATTTTCATTAATTATTGAAAACAACAGTTTCTTCCAGACAAAAATCCAAGTTCCTTTAGAATCAATATTTAAAAATCTACATGCAACTGTAAAAACTCCTTACATAAGACATTTTGCCACAAATAAAAGTGATCCATACTTAAGAATTCATTATAATGATCTATCTAAAGATGGAAAGCAAATTCCATCTTTATCAGAAAAAGTAATATTAGATATGCATAAAGTTAAACGAGGTCTAAAACCACATATACTTATTTTTGTGAACTGTAGCAACAAAGTTCCGACTAGTTTAAACGATTTTGTGGAGTTCATAATAGAATCGAACGGCAATGTCAGACTTCAAGGTGTTTTAGAACGACCTCTCATGTACAATGAGTTTCAAGACTGGTTGAAAAACGAAACAAATAATGTGTTTGATAATATAAACGGATTTTTATTACAATCTGGTTATGGACTGAAAAAACTGGATAAATTATGTGATCATTATGTGAGAGTTTCTCAATTGTCTTTTAAAAGTACTTTCGAATTGACTAAAAAATTAAATTTTGAGGAAAATTATGAATGTTTATCCGCGTTATTATCAATCGAACCAGATAACGAGAAAAAGAAGGAACCAGGGCAACATTATAGATATAAAAGAGTAGAACATTTCCAAATTATGGATGATACTGAACAATATATCTCTCAATTATTGAAAATAACTCAAGATAAAAGAATAGTTGAAAAGCAAATGAGAAAACAATACCCTCAATTAAGCAAATTAGAAATAAGTAAATTATTGACAATTTATGCTTCAAAGTATAGAACTATTAATGGTAGCTTTATTAACAAAAAAAAAGACTCTCTAGCAACTTCTGGATTTCCTATAACATTTTTGCCTTTTCAGTTTGGTAGTACATGCTCGTTTTATATTAGTAACATTGATCGTATAGAGTATATATGGTTAATACCAAAATTCATTGAATCTATTTTGATACTATCACAGTACAAAGAGACTGAAGAAAATAAAAAATGGTTTGAAGAAAATAAAAAATGGTTTGAAATATGGAATAAGAAAAATGGTATATTGGGGCAAGATATCAAAGCAAATGAAGATTCTGATTCAGAATCTGATTCTGATGTAAATGAAAAAAAAGAAAAATTATTTGAAAATCAAGAAACAGCAATAGAAGAAGGATCACGAAATAATGACGACTATGATGATGACGATTCGGACGCTGATTCTGATAATATTGACTTGGATGATGACTATTTGGATTTGATACAAAATAATGATTCTGAAGAAGAAAAAGAAGAAGAAAAAGAAAAAGAAAAACAAGTTGAAGGAGAAGAAGAAAATAATAAAAATGTCAAAAGTTACGAACCACCAGATAATGATTCATTTAAAGATAGTTTTGAGTCTCCTTTAGAGAGCATTACAAATGAAAAAGTAACTGACAATAAAGATAATTCTAACGATGATGATTACGATGATGATGCCGGCATTGATATTGATATAGATTTAATGGATGACTCAAATGATGAGAAAAATTCACAAGACGATGAAGAAAAAGGAAAACAAGAAGAAGAGGAAGAGGAAGATTATACTTTAGGCGGTGCAAAGGCACCAAAAAATCTTGGAATAAAGAGTTATTTTACAGAGAGAATTCATAATAGAGATCCTACGCTTTTTGAAACAATGGAAGGTTACACAAAAGTTTGTCAAGAAAGTCAAAGAAGACAGCCTGTTATTCTTACAGAAAAGGAAATGCAAAAGTATAATAGCGAATATAAAATAAATAAACAAAAAGAAATTGATAAAGGCGATTTACCTGAGGAAGCAAAAAAATTATTAAATATGGAGACATCTTTGAAATATAGAAATATGCATTATGTGTGTCCTAGATTTTGGTGCACAAAACCTGGAGAGGAAAGGGCTTTAACTGCAGCTGAAGTTGATGATCCAAAAGTTTGTGGAAAAGTAATTACTGACTATAATAAACCGAAAGAAGGCGAACATATATATGACCGAAATGATTGGAAGTCGGCTCCATTTAGGCCATCACCAAGCTTTATAACGAAAACTGGTAAAGACGGAAAAGATATTTGTTACCCTTGCTGTTTTGGACAACCAAATCCAAAAAAAGACGCTAAATGCATGATGGATAATGTTGAAAACATAGAAGAAAATAAAAATGAAAGTAGACAAGATGCAACAAAATTCAAAGAATTGTACCTATTAGGATATAGGAAAAAAGAATCACTTACTTCAGGTCGTCATGGTATTGTACCTTTTCCAGTCCAACAGTTTTTAGGTATAGATGCATCAAACTCTTGCATTGAGGTAGGTGATAACAAAATGCGATTAGATTGTCCAATGTTTCTAACTTATGGCGTAGAACAAACATATAATAATGACCAATCTTTTTTAGCATGTATGGCAGATTTGTATAGTTATGAGAATAAAATAGGAAACCCAATAAAATTAAGTGAATTCCGAAAAGTACTGTCAAAAACTCTAACCCTTGATGTCTTTGTCCAATTACAAAATGGTTCTTTAGTATCTCAATTCACAAATAACAAAGTGAATATTGACGATATAGAAATTAAACCTTATGAAAATCAGATTTTGCATAAAAACATAGATAAACGCGAAGATAGTCAAATAAACTTTTTGAAACACAGTATCAATTCATATGAAAAGTTTTTACAATATATTAATGATCCGGAAGTAAAAATTGATCATAATTTCTTGTGGGATTTTATGTCTCAGCCAATACTATTCAAGAAAGGGGTAAATCTAATGATATTAGAAGTGATGTTAGATGACATAACTAATAAAGTAGATTTGATATGCCCAACAAACCATTATAAAAGGCCGTTATTTGAATTATCAAAACCGACGGTTATACTACTAAAGCATGGGAATATTTATGAACCTATTTACAAAGTTGTTCGTGATGGAAAGAAAAAAGAAATTACATATCAAAAATATTTTGAGAACAAAAATAATGATGTCGGTGACATGAAAACTATACTAGAAATGGTTAAAAATCTAACTGAATCTAAATGTGCTCCTTTTGTAAATAAGAGCTCACATTACAAATTTGAGAGAAATTTACCAGCAAATGAAATATTTGGAATACTAGAAAGCTTAAAAATGAAACCAACTACATCTATATTGAATTACCAGGGTAAAATAATTGCATTTATGGTACCATATAATGGTAAAAATTATTATCTCCCTTGTTATCCGACGTTGAACTCTGATATAAAAAGTAAAACTGCTTTTAAATGGATGGATGATATATCTTTATGGAATGATTATCATACAACAGTCGATTTTCTAAAAAATGTTTATGAAAAATCCGATAAAAAAATACCATGCAAACCAAAATATCGCATTGTAGAAGACGGACTAATAGTTGGAATTTTAAGTATAACAAATCAGTTTATTCAGTTTGATCCACCAATGCAAAATACAAATAAAGAATATCCTGAAATGAAGTCATCAAAATATATAATGGCTGATAAAAAAATAATGTCTCCAAAAGAGCATGTAGATCAGAACGATATTATTGTAAAATATATTTATCTTGAAAATCAGTTTTATAATTCGTTCAGAACAACAGTTCGTATATTGTTACATTATTACGAAAATAGGGACATACTGAAAAATATACAAAAAGTTATTTATAAGAAAAATGCAACCAATGAACAGAAAACGAATGAAATAGAAAAATATTTGCGATATATTTCAGACCCTATATCGAATCCGAATCCTATATCCAAATCAAAAGTCAAAGCTGACAACAATCATGCATATGTAGAATTTCATGAGTATCCAGATATGGATGTTTTATTGCAATTACATCAAGTATTCACTTGTAATTCAAATGATGAAGACAAATCTTACTGTATTATGAAAAATATTGAAGGTACAAAAAAAAAATCTACACTGCTAATCCCAAAATACCACTTACTGACAAAAGAAGAAAACGATAAAATATACTTTCTTCGATTATCGGATGAATTACTCAGACACAAACGCGTGCATCTTTTCATGTTTTATCCTGAACAGTTTTTGAATATAAATGACCAAGACTATAGTATCGTAGAAAATGAAATGTTGATACCTAAATCATTGTTAGATTCCACATATTTTAAAGAAATTAAAAAATATGAATACAAAGAGTACGCAAGAACAGTAACCTATGATAATGCGGAAAATGCTAAACCATTGATAAGACCACCTGTAAGATGGATTAATGAATACGAGACAGTAAAAAATAAATTTCCCAAAAAATAAATTTTAATTTATTAAGTCTGATATATCAGTAAATATTCTGTTTTTTTGCATTATATTATGTAGATTTTTTGTAATATTGCCGCGGTTACCATATATTTTACGGATTTTCTGTCTGCATAATGGACATACACATTCCAATGTGTAATTTGTTTTACTGTATTTTTTCATAATATCGTTTATTATACAAAAAGAACAAAATGTATGTTTGCAACCCAATCTTATTTCTTTTGTTTGGTTCATTTGTTCAAGGCAAATCACACAATCATCGTAACTACTTTTATTGTTATTTTCATTAATTATTTCTATATACGGTTTAAATATAAAATCAGGAAAGCATGCATTATGTGATAAATATTTTATTCTTTTTGCATCAAGACTATCATGTTGTTGTTCTAATAATGACATATCTCTTCTGTATTTATCAATTGTATTTCTTATGTTTTCCAGTTGTCTTTGCTTTCTTTGCAAGTCCATTTGGATGTAGAACAGTGCTCTTTTGTTATTGGTGTAAAGAGTACGAATACGTTCTTCTCTTACCTCTATATTTGGCAAATTAATGAGAGATGAATGTGAATTTAAATCTATTATATTTTGATGTGAAAATATGCACGCATTAATAGCCTCGATCGAATCTATGTGATCTGTACTGCATTTAATGTACGGAACAGAGTATTCTATATCATAACTATGCATCCATCCTCTATCTGCTTCAAGAAAAAACAACAAATGCAAAAGATTTATTTGATCTTCTTTTGAAGCGGTTGCATTTATTTTATACCCATATATTACACTTCTATATTGTAAGTCGTTTAAATTATCTAACCATTCTGTCTTTTCTGATAGAATATTAGATATTGCATTCGGATTGTCTTTATTTTCGTGAAATAGTTCTAATAACTTTTCTGAAGGCATTCTAATTGTATCGTTTGGGTTAAAATCACTAAAATCCCATTCTTTTTGAAAACCAACCAAGCAGTTAAATAACCAAGATTTATAGTGTTGAATCCCTTCTTTTCTTACATTTTCAAAATAAGTACAACTGCGAATATTATGACCTACCGTATTGCATAAACTACAAGTCACTCTTTTTCTTCTGATCTCTTCAGACATTCTTGTATATAGAACAATAACATTTTCATATTAATTTTACTTGTATTATATATAATTTGTAATTATATGTAAATAATGCGTCAAGAGGGAATCGAACCCTCGGCGAATCCTTGGAAGGGATCCATGTTACCATTACACCATTGACGCTGGTACCCAATGTGGGACTTGAACCCACGACCACCAGATTAAAAGTCTGGCGCTCTACCGACTGAGCTAATTGGGCAAACGCTCCATCTAGGGCTCGAACCTAGGACCTTGCGGTTAACAGCCGCACGCTCTAACCAACTGAGCTAACAAAGCATAATATTTTTCATTACGAATAATGGTTTCATGTTTTTCGGTTTTTACTATATGTTATAATTCAATTTACTTTTTAGAGATGTGTTATGTAATATTTATTTGTAGTTATTGTAGTAGTTATTGTAGTACTTATGCCTTGGCAACAGGAACATCCTTCTTAAAATGAACCTTCAAGTACTTTTGTAGATTGAAGTAACTTAGCTCATCACTACCAGTTGTCTTCAAAAGCTTCTTTAGCTTTGCATCAGGGTTGATGATTCGGCGATTAGCCGGATTCTGAAGATTGTTGGACTTTACGTACTCGTGGATCTTCTTACTGACAGAAGTCCTTGCCATCATGGTACCTACTGGCTCACCAACAAATCTAGCGAGTTCATCACTAATTGCGGTTGGCTTCTCAAAACCAGATACCTTATTCTGGCTAGACTTTCTCTTCTTGGTTGTCTTTTCCATAAGCTTTGTTAGCTTGGCAACCTTCTTCTCAATTGCCTTTGCATTTACCTTGATGGCAGTATCAAGAGCAAGTCTGGCTTGAATGTTTTTCAACAACTCACTAATATCGTCATTAAGCTCCTGTGAAAGATCACTTCTATCAGAACTTGCTTCGGCTGCTACAGCTACATCTGCTACAGGAGCAGCAGATTCCTCTACCTTTGGAGCATCAACAGGTGCTTCCTCCTTCTTTGTCATCTTCTTCTTTGCAGGGGTTTTCTTGTCAGCTTCAATAGGTGGTGGTGTTGTGGTCTTTACCATTGTGATATACAATATTATATGTTATTGCTTTAAGTCCATTACACAATAAATACATTTATTTGTTTTTGATAATAAAATGACACTTTATAAACAACAAAAACAAAAACAAAAACAAAACAAAAACTATAAATATAAAAAATTGAATAAAGCACTTTTATTTATTTTTGTATATAAACGTGTTTTACTAAATATGGGAGCTTCATCTAGTATTGAAAAATTACATAATCGCAATATTCATATTAATTTTTCGAGACAAATGAAAGAAATAATACTAAAGGACTTCTTAAAAGAAGAGCTTTCTAAATATAATTTTAAAATTTCAGAAACAAAATATGTTAAATTTATGAAAAAATCGGATAATACAGATTTATCTTACTTTGACGATTCAGATCTGGATAGTATCGAGTTAGCGTTTGTTATTTTGTCTGGAAAAACATCAATTGATTTCTTTCAGTTGAGAGAAATAGATTTACTTTTAGAAAAGCAGAAGCGAATTGTATTCTTGTCTGTAGATTATAAACTAACAGTAAAAGAATCATGGGTAAAGAAATTTTGTAAAACATCAGACTTTGTAATGTACGCTTGCAAAGAGGAATTTAAAAACATATTGGAATTACTAGAAACCAAATACTTTGATAAAATACAAGAAAAAAATACACATTAATAATTATCTGGATTTTATGTTTTGTAATTATGATAATATAAATAAAAATATGTCTAATTTTAAACTGAACACAGTCTAAAATTCAATTTATTTTTTATATAAAATGGCTCTAAAAAGAATAAAACGTAAAATTGACTTAAAGAAATAATATTAATATTATATATAATTACCAACAAATACTCTATGCAATCTACAACAAACGCAACTAGTCAAATGGCAACTTCATCTTACACTAAATATGTAAAATGGTCCCAATGGGACATTCAAGCCAACCGTTATATGCAACCAAAAGTCAGTGATCGTGGATTAAAGACTGTAAATATTATTAGCACACAGAAAAACAAAAAACTTCATCTTCAATTACCTAATTTAGTTAGTTGGGGGATTGATGATTATACAGACCCAACTACAGGTGAATCAGATGGTAAATTCAATATTAAGCTACATTTTTCAGGAAAAGAATCTACATCAGAAGATTCTAAGCGTGCTTTACAATTGCTAAAGGATTTCGAACAACAAGTAATCGATGATGCAGTAAAGAACTCGGAAGCGTGGTTCGGTAAAAAGCAGTCTAGAGAAATTACAGAGTTTAGCTATTTTCCATTTTTGAAACCTGGTAAAAATCCAGAAACAAAGCAAGTCGATCCTGAAAGAGGCGTCTATTTCAGACCTAGAGTGACGTGTTACAGCGGTAAGTGGGATGTTGAAATCTTCAATACCAGAGGAGGACAGCTATTCCCAACAGAAGATGAATCTGAAACACCTATTGATTTTGTTCCTTCTGGATCAGAAGTTACTTGTGGAATAGAGTGCAAGTCAATATGGATTGGAGCAAAAGGATGGGGTATTAGTTGGACTCTTCGACAATGTGCTGTAAAACCAAAATTAATAGAAAGTACAGCAGGAAAATTAATGCTTGATCTTTCCGATCAGGATTTAGGCGAAGAAGATACTAGTGCGACAACGGTAGTTGCATCATCAGAAGACACTAAAAAACTAGTAGATGAACCTCCTAAAACAAATTATGTTGAAGACAGCGATGAAGAACAAGTGCAAGAAAAACCTCGAGTAGAAGAAAGAGACGAAGAAAATCAATTACAACCAGAACCAGAAGCAGAACCAGAACCAGAACCAGAACCAGAACCAGAACCAGAACCAGAACCAGAACCAGAACCAGAACCAGAACCAGAACCAGAAAAACAACCAGAACCAAAAGTGGTAAAGAAAACAGTTGTTAAAAAGGCAGATACTACTACAAAACCAGAAGTAAATGATACTACACCAACAGTCAAAAAGAAGGTTGTACGTAAGAAGACAACTTAATTGCAACAAAATAACATAAAAAATATTATTTCCTTTTTTTTGTTATTCTTGTTTTCCTTTGTGAAATCACTTTACTCAAAGAAGAGATATCCTTTCGAGACAAATTTGTTTTTGTGGTATTTTCTGAAGCTACAGATGTTAATGACTTTGAATGATTGCTCACCGACAACATTTTGTATTTTTTTAATGTATTCTTATAGAGATTTATTATTTTTTTATTTGAAAAAACACGTTTGTGAATATCAACATTTCCAATAATGTCTAGTATCATAGAAATTTCTCTATAGAGATCTTCGCTAATATGTCTATACAAAAACATTTTTCTGTAAATAATTTTCATCATTATCCCTAAACTATACCAATCAAATGTATCAATTAATCTATTTAAAAAAGTCTTATAGTTTATTCGAAATAACCGGCTTTCAAAATCTTCAAAGTTTGCGTATTTGTATTCTGGTGGAAAATTTTCCCACGTTTGTGCCATAAAGTTGGTATTACTTATGCACTCTTTTCGCATTTGGTCTGCATTCTTTGCTATTCCAAAATCAATGTATGACATTTTACTGGTATTCGTATTATAAACAATATTACGAGTCTTAATATCGTGATGTATTATACCTAATTTATTGAATAAGCCAACACCTTCAAACAAACTACATGTATTAGTTAAAAATATTTTTACATCAATCGACTTTAAATTCGGTAGTTTATCATCTAAAAAGTCTTTTAGCGATATACCTCCGTCATCTAAAACTAATAATGAAAGTTTCTTTGTAGGAACATTTTTAATTTTTTTATTAGAGCATTTTTTTATTGCATTCTTTAGAAGTAACTCGTCTTTAGGTTCGCATATTGAAGGTAAAGGTAATATATATTTTTTTAGTGATTTTGATTTGGTTATACTTTTCAATTCATCGTACTCTTCTTCGGCGTGATCCTTTCTCATAATTTTAGATAATTTATTTTTGTAAGTTACATTTTTTTTATTCTTACAAGTAATACTTGGCTTTGTAACACATCCATATGTACCTTCTCCAATAACTTTTATTGACATAAGAACTATATAAAAGTTATATATTTTTTCTGGGCATTAAGCATGATATAATATCATCTACAAATATCCTAATTTTATAGATTGCCACATAGAATAGCGGTATGTTTCTCTCAAAGTTTTCTGATTTTTTATTCAATGGTTCCTGAAAATAATAAATGTTATACCAATTGCCTTTGTCTATCAATAATTCACATAATATTGGGTCATTTATGATTCTTTTAATTTTTGTTATTTCATGAGGTAAAAGCTTGAATGTTTTTGGACTGCATGGAAATGACATATGACTAATATCACATTTAAGTTGCGTCATATCATCGTTGTCATTTAATTTACAGTTATCGTCAATATTCGACAAAATAAATCTATTATTGTCGAATAATTCTTTTACAACAATAAACATATTATATTTTTCGTCAAAGGAAATATCGCTAAAGAAATGTTGTAAATGCATTCTGGTTAAAGAAGAAACACTTTTTAACATAATTCTGTATTCTATATTTTGGCGAATCTTCTTAGTTTGTTTCATATTAGTAATGTACTTCATAGAATTATAATGTAATATAATAATTCTATGGAAAATATGAATATTCAATTTTAATTGCTCAATGTATTAAAGCATTTCAAATGCGAATATTCCATAGACTTGTGACTGCAGAGTTATTATAACCACCAAAACTTTTATCATTGTAATTATTATTAAGTGCATTTAGTTTTTTGTATTTTATATACTCACTTGAGTCTGGAACAAACTTTGTATTTGTACTACTTGCTTCTATTCCGGTTCCATCGCATTTAGAGTATATTGAACCAAATCTTGCACGAATACCTCCACGAGGGAGAATATTTGGATTTGGACCTCCACATACATAATCTTTTCTAGCTAAAAAATCCCCACTATTATTTACTGCACGAAAAGGGGTTATAACTCGATTCTTTCCATTTACTTTACCACTCGCATAAGATGTGTTCCAAGCAGTTCTAAGCTGCTTTCTCATTAATGCTTGATCGCCATCTTTATAGTTTAATATAGTCTGGGTTGGGGATATGCCATTAAATCCTCCACCTAAATTCATTTTACCTAAATGTGCCATTATATGTATAAATAACACAAAGAAAAGAACTTGTGTGTTTCTCTCAATGAAATAAATAGAAGACATGGATTCAAATTTTAACATGGATAAATTAACTCTTGAATATTTTACAAATAAACAGACTTACAATAAATATTTAGCAAAAAAAGACCCTAATAGATACAATGAAAATGAAGCGCGAACCTCTTTTATTGATGAAAATAAAGAAAGTTTAAAAGACATTTTTTCTAAATTACTCGATGATTCATCATGTGATGAGTTGCATATTTTAAAGCAAAAATACATTGTGTTCGTGGATGCATGTATTGAACATGTACAGAATGTAAAAACAACAAAAGAACAAATAGAAAGTGAATATTATGAACGAGAAGATGATACAATTTTCACGAAATTCGAAAATGCCTCTAATGCCCCCATAAATCCAATTGAGTACTGGAAAATGCAGACGGTGTTGAAGAATGACAATATTCCTAAATAACTATAATCTGTATGCAAGATATATACATGAGAAACACGAAGAAAAAACAATTAATTATTAAAAAAAGAAAGTCTATTTGTAATCCAAATGCCAGAAAGAATGGTATAGTAAATAATTCTTGTTTTACGAAAAAAACTGTAAATTTACTAAAGAATTCTTATAACATTATGAACCCTTTGAATAAAATTATTTCAAACGATGAAAGAGAAATATTGAGAGAAATACAACAAAAATCTTCGTCACAATGCAAACAAGATTTATGTTTAATCGACAAATTCATAAAAAATGACCGTGACCGCAGTATGATAAAGTCTTTATTGTTTGTACCACCAAAACCGAGCGAATGGTCAAAAGACCCAGATAAATGGCTGACGAATTTTGACATTATGAAAGTTTTGAATCAATATGAAGCTTCATATCCGAATTTTACGTTTATAGGTCCATCACCAATTGACTATGACGCAAAAGAATACGATAAAAAATGTGTATGTCAAAAGTTATGTAAATTAGATAAAAATTTGAAGAGTTATTTGCAGGAAAATCCATTAGTGAAAAAAATTGGAGTAGTATTTAATTTAGATCCACATACAAAAAGTGGATCTCATTGGGTATCGCTATTTATAGATTTAGAAGATAACTTTGCATTCTATTTTAATAGTACAGGTCAGAGAATCCCAAAACGAATTAATAACTTTACCACGAACGTAATATCACAATGCAGAAAAATGTCGCCGTTGAAAAATATAAAATTCCACCAAAACACTCAAATGGAACATCAAAAAAGCAACACAGAATGTGGTATGTACTGTTTATATTTTATTATTACTATGCTTTTGAGACAAAAAGATATTGATTATAATAAAACAAGGGGTGGACAAAAAATGACAGCACAAGATGCAATTAAATATTTTAAAGGTAGTAATGGTAGAATAGCGGATAAAATGGTTTTCAAAAAACGAAATGAATATTTTAGATAAATAACACTTGTAAAAACAATATAAGCCTTAATGACATATATAATAGTATAATTGACACACATACAGCATGATGAAAATATTGATGACATATATATTTTCCATTCTCACTTTATCACAAACGCTACGAATGTGCTATCAGAATAAACCACCCCCCTTATGGTCAATTGTTAGTTCAAAGCTGAAAAACAATGCTAGACAGTGGTTTATTGGTCGTGCAGAAAAATCTGGTATTCCTTGGAGTGATTTGGTTCAAAAAATGAGCGACGAAACTGTGTTTGAACAATTAAGACAGGAAAAAAAACATATTGAATCAACATTTATTGAATACCCAGAATATTTTTTACAACCTTTTCATGGTTATGACAATGGAAATATGGAATGGAAGGCAGCATTTGAAGGAGAGGCTGCGACTTATAGCATTTCTGTTAATTACTGGAAAGATACACATTATAAGGATTCTGAGAAATGGTTACGGAACAATGCCACTAGACATATAGAATACTTCCTTATGAACAGAAATCGAGGAAAATACGACATCAAAGAAATTGTTGATATTGGTTGTTCAATTGGTGTTTCTAGCGAACATTTGGCATCTACTTTCAAAACTTCAAACATATTAGGTATTGATTTAAGCCCTTACTTTTTAGCAGTAGCTAATTACAGAAATAGAATTAAGAACTATCGCATAGAATATTTGCACAGAAATGCAGAAAAAACCTATATTCATACAGGAAGTAAAGATATGGTTATGATTAATTTTATGTTACATGAATTGCCATTTGAGCCTAGAATGCGTGTTTTAAAAGAAGCTTATCGTATTTTGAAACCAGATGGTATTCTAGCCATTCTTGATTTAAATCCAGAAAATTTGCAGAAAAATTTAAGCATTAATCAATTTCGTAAATGGGCATTTGAAGTAACTGAACCTCATATTTATAGCTATTATCAACACGACATGACAATGTCAATTGCGGATGCAGGTTTTGCTACAATAGAAGAATATAAAAACGATCCTATAAATAAAATATGGATCGCAGAAAAAAACATGCTATGTGTGCAGAAAGAAAAGAATGTTAAACCAACAGTAAGTGTTGCGTTTGCAAACTGAATTATCGCATGTATTGTGTTTTCATAAAATAAGGTTTTATGAAAACGTCTCGTAAAATTACAAACTATATGGACAATGATATTCATACGCGTATTTGATTTTATTGTCATTTTCAAGAACGTATAGTCCTTTTCTTAGATGCCTTAAATTCATGTTTTTTTTGCGCACATATTCGGAATCTTCTGCCCACGTTTCTAATTTGCCAAATGGCATTTGTATTGTGCGTTTATCCCAAATTATTTTTTTCATGTCTTTTGAAACTGACCCAGTATATGATATTACGATAGGAATAATTTTGAAAATTGTAAATTCCTCTTTTAACAAACATTTACCATCAATGTCAATAAAAAGCTTAGAACGGTTTTTTACTTTCATAAAAAAGGAATGTAACGTTTTCTTATGAGCACAAAGAGATATTTTATCCTTGAAAGTTGGAAAATTGGAGTAACGATATATATATTCACCTGCAATAAAAGTTTGAGATGACTTTTCCTGTAAAAAAGTGTTCCATACATTACGATCGTAAATATTCTCTACTACAGTTGTAATGTGGTTAACAGTTGCATTCAACTCTGGATATGAATAGAATTTCGGTTTTGCTATAAAAGGTACCGCACTTAATCTCATTTCATAAATCTGATTGGACGCCCAATAATCGACGAATCCGTTGTAAAATATATATGCGACAATTGCATATTTGAACATGTTATTGTTGTATTACCATAATATGTTTTTATGTAAATTTTAACATTTATTTTTGCCACACGGTTACTTATTTATAATCATGTATATAAATATATTACGCTTTACAAAGGTATGATGGAGTTTCAATTCGCTCATAAAAAATACATCTTCCCAGAAGAAGCCGTAAAATGCTATCCGTGGTTTTCTTCAATGTTTGGATTAAACGGTGTTTTCGAAAGAAAAGAAAAATTACATTTTAATTTACTAGATTTTTTGAAAGAAGTAGAAATGTATAAAATACGTGAAATGATTGAAAGTTTAGATTATTTACAGTTATATTATTGTGATAAAACAAAAGATATTTATTTTGGAGATGATAAAAACACAATAAAGTATTTGAGACAAGTAGAAAGCTTTCTCTCAAACGGCCCTGGTGCAACAAAAGGCTTGGATGTACCATATCAATGTACTAAATGCGATAAAATACTATGGAATATAGATACAACGGAAAACGTTTATGAGCATGTACTAGAATATTTATCGAATACATCGAAAGTTTGCATCAGATGTGGTCATATATTCAGCTCTATTGATATTAAAACACAAAATTTAAAGAAAAATTTATGTATTGGTACTACTTACCTTGATGAATATTGCGAACATGAATGGGAATAATTTCTTAAGCTACTAGAATTCACTTATAGTATTTACTGCTTTTATTATGAAATATACTGAAGCACCAAATATTACACTTTGCCAAATAAGCCCATATGTATTGAAATGCCCATCTGTATCAAATAGCTTTAGAAATACTAGGTTTTTATACATTAAATTCGTTACAATAGGCATATGGAATATAAAAAATAATACAGCTACTAAAACAGGTATTTGTCCTTCTTCATATAGCATATCCATTTTTGATTTTTTCTCTTTTTCTCTCAAATGATTACTAACTTTCCTTTCGGTTACTTCATCATAACGTTTCATATATTCATTTGTTTGTCTTATGTTTTCTGGAACTGGTGGAATATAATTTGGTTGTATTTCAGGGTCCTGTATGATTTGGCTAGGATCCATAGGAATATCTCTGGAAGGAAGATATTGCTGTTGTTTAGGTACAGATGATGGTGTTGGTATATTAGGAACTGAAGGTGGGGGGTGTCCATATGGATTTGGATGCATATCCATTGGTTTATATGATGTATTTGTAGGATCATTTCTATCGTCTGCAGAATTAATTTGCATAGTAACATTTTCTGGTAAATCCATTATTCTTGTAGTATCCGACATCTTTATATATCAAAAAACATATCTAAAGATGAAAAACAGAACGCAAAGCGCACGTTTTTCCCTAAATAGAAATTAAGCATAATGTAATAATCAACACAGGATTTCAATATTTTTCTCAAGTAAAAGGAAACCAAGAATCTGTCTTTTTATTGTCTTTATTTATCATTTGACTTGTTCGTGGTGCGTCATCAATTTCTACAGTTCTTTTCTTAGAATCACATCGGCTAGGTTTTAATTCGTATTTGTAACAGTACTCGTCGAACTGATATGTTTTTCCATTTACTTCATCGATTACAGGTCCATTGAACATTAAACATGACGAATCAGTACATGCTTTACGAAATAGAGTGGCAAGGCCTAATCCTAAAATGACAGAAATAAGCATTCTTCCCAGATTCGAATTTAATAATCGAGAAAAATTCATTTATATCTTATGTTTAGAAAACTTTTATGGAGATTGTATAGGTGTATTGAATAACTCTTTTTTGTCTTTAGGACAACTTGTTTCCGTTTGTTTAAATTGGAAGCAATTGTCGGCTTTATCTTTATATTGTATATGATTTACGTTATCTGGAGAAGGATAAACAATTATTTTTCTCTTATCTGGTACTGTAATATAAACCGCAAAAATGCCTAATGCAAAACTTACTAAAAAAACTGGAATGTTTATGAACTTTAGCATATATATATTTATTTGAAATTAATTTAAAGAGAAAACACTTTTTAATTTAGTGCTAGCAAGGGAAATCGTTTTTGTTCTGCGTATAAGTTTAAACAAGTAGTAAGTGTGTAAAATTAGATTATTGCTAATTGTACCAACTGAAATGAAGGATAATTATTATAATTCTTCGTAGATGGGAAGTGGTAACTCCACTTTTGCTGACTATTTGTTTAAATTAATGTCACAAAAACAGTACAATGTCTTTATAGCTCAGGTGGTTAGAGCGAATGCTTTGTAAGCATTAGGTCGAGAGTTCAAATCTCTTTGGAGGCATATCATTCAAATACAAATATAGATTTGTTTTTGAAATACAAAAGGTAATCATAATATATATGATAGATTTTGACTTGAGTAAGTATGTATCTTATTTAAACCCTAGTAAAATATCAGAAAAACTCGCATCATATTCAATTGGTGGTGTTCCAATGATAACATATGGATTTATAGGTATTACAACCGGTCTTTTAGGTGCAGCAACCATGTTAAATAAAGATGATGAAGATGAAGACGAAGACGAAGATTCCGAAAAAGCTTTTTCTGACAATAAAGATGAAGAAAAAGAAGACGAGTATTTAGAAAAACAAGAAGATGAAGAGAAAAAGGATGATGAGATAAAAGATGATGAGAAAAAGGAGGATGAGGTAAAAGATGAAGAGGTAAAAGATGATGAGAAAAAGGAGGATGAGGTAAAAGATGAAGAGGTAAAAGATGAAGAGGTAAAAGATGATGAGAAAAAAGATGAGGAGAAAAAAGATGAGGAGAAAAAAGATGAGGAGAAAAAGAACGAAGAATATAACGATGAATCCACTGAAATCAAAGGAGGGAAATCCAAATCAAACAATAATAAATCATCTAAAAAAAGAAAAGACAAAAAAAGAAATTCAAAAAGGAAAAGGAAGAAACATTCATCAAAAAATAAAAAGAAATAATATATGACATCTGATATCATATTGAAATCAGCAGGATTTTCTCTTATTGTTCAGCTATTGACTGCTGTTGTTGGTTTATATGGAATTACTTTGAATATTGCAAAAGATCACTACATATTGAAAGAATTACTTATTTTAGAAACAACTGTCCAAATCATTGAATTATCATATTACATATGGTTGATTTATTCATTTACCTCAATTAAATATGATATTACTTTTACAAGGTATTTTGATTGGATTTTATCAACGCCAATTATGATTATAAGCACTGTTTTGTACATGAAATACAGAACCACAGAAAATAATGAAAAATCGTCATTACGACTAGTAGAAATGTTCAAGTCAAACGCTACAATAATATTCCAAATATTACTAGCAAATGCGACAATGTTGCTTTTTGGATTTCTAGGTGAGAAGAAAATACTTTCAAGAACAAATGCATTTATAGGAGGTAGTATAATGTTTTTGATTGAATTTTTTGCAATTTACTATTACTATGTCAAAAACGATGTTATAAATAAAGCGCTATTTTGGTTCATGTTTAGCTTTTGGGGATTATACGGAGTAGCATTCTGTTTTTCATATTCAGCTAAAAATACTACTTACAATATTTTGGATATTTTTTCAAAGAATTTTTATGGACTCTTTTTGTTTAATGAAGTACGTAAATTATCTTTATGATATCTTATTGTATAATAATTTATATAGTACGAATACAGATGTTACCAATAAAATATCATACAATACTGCTTTATATTTCACTGTGTGAAACCATCTACTAAAAAAGGAAGATGTTTTTGTATTTGAGAGAAAGTAAAAGCAAAAAGCACCAGAAATTATTGCCGTTGTTATAGCAACCATTAATGCATTTGACCATACATTGCCACTTATTGTATTTTTAATAACAAAACAAGCAATACATATATAGATAGCGATCAACACAAAATCAAATATCAAATTTCTCTCAAAGTTATCAAAATAATACTCTTTTACTAGAGCATCATTGTGTGTTATATATTTTGGTAAATTAACTCCATATATAAGAACAGTTGTGATTGTTGCAAATGATAAAGCGTAAGAATATATATGTTTCAACATAAATATATATATTGATATGATTTTTTTAACGAGAGACTATATTGTTTTCGGTATATTTTTTACAATTATATTTATTTTAATAATAATTCGTTGTGTGATTTTATTGCTTGAGAAAAGAAACCTTTCACATCACCATCTGATCCAATCATAACATGATCTGGTGCGCAAGCATTTGTATTACCACTTTTGTATGCTAATAATACTGGGATGCTAGGAGTTACTTTTTTTGACTTCAAGTATGCATAAATGTCGAAACATTCATCAATATCTAATACCATACAGGTCATTGTATTAGGCATTCTTTCCATATATTCATGTACTATATGATCAATTTTTTTACATGGTCCGCACCATTCCGCGCCAAACTTTAGAATCACCATATCTGTATTACATTGCAGTAAAGATGCTAAATCTTGACGGTTTTCAATAACTTCTTGAGAGACAACCATATATATTATAATTCCAATAATGTATTTATATTTTAGTAAAATACAACAATTATACGACAAACATTCAACAAAATTTTCGGAGATAATTGTAAAATGTCTTCACAACATAATTTAGATATACGTTCTTATTCTCTTTATGAGCTTTTAGAATTATTTGATTTAGAAGTCGATAATATTACGGTAGATAGTCTGAAAAAAGCTAAAAAAAAAGTGTTAATGACACATCCAGATAAATCAAAAATGCCTAAAGAATACTTTTTATTTTACAAAAAAGCATTTGATGTAATTTTTAGGATGTTTGAAAATGTTCAGAAAGTTTCTCAAAAAGTAGAAGATAAAGATTATATTGCAGAATGTTCGGATATTTCTTCTAAAGAATTCCAAAAATCTTTGAATAAAATTTCGGAAAAATCTTTTCAGAAAAACTTTAATGAACTTTTTGAAAAACATATGAAAAAAGATACGAATGAATCAAAGAATGAATGGTTTAGGGAAGAAGAAGCTCTTTATAATGATAGTATCAAGAATACCAGTCAAATGGGTGATGCGCTGAATAGAATCAAAACTCAACAGCAAACTTTAGTAAAATATAATGGGGTTCAACCATTACAGTTCTCTCAAGGAAATAATTTTTATGATGATGAAGATGACGATAATACTGCGTATATATCTAGTGATCCATTTAGCAAATTAAAATTCGATGATTTACGAAAAGTTCATAAAGATCAAACAGTTTTTTCTGTTCAAGAATCTGATTTTCAAAATATTCCTAAATATAATTCTGTGGGGGATTATGAAAGAGCTCGAGATACAAATAATATTCGTCCCATGGAAAAAACACAAGCAATGAAGATGGTAGAACAGCAAGAAGCGCTTTTACAAAAGCGTATAAAAGAGAAACAATATCGTTCTGAATTGCAGACTATACAATACATTGATTCGAATAAACAAGTAATGTCTAATTTTTTGAGGCTTACATAATTTATTTATTTGTATTTGTAACTTGATTAATTGTATGGCAATGAGCCCATTTAGGATAACATGTACAGAAACAGCAAGATGCAATGCATGGTACTTCTTCTGTTGTAGGTAATGCACATGAACAAATTAAACAGAGACAATGAGAAACATGTTGACAACAAACATTAGGATATTTTAGCGTACATGCATCACAACAACAGCCAATTCTTGCAATATGATCAGGCTTTTTATCAAAGCAAGTCATTGCTTCTCTTTCCATGTAGCAACATTCATGAAGGCAGCAACAACACTCATTTGTGAGAGAAATTCCGCGACAGTACTTATCAGAATATGTTAAATACACATGAAAACAAAAAAGACCACACACAACATACAAATCTTGGTCTTTTACTAAATCCGGCATTCTGTTTATGGAGCTATATACTTTGTTTATAATATTTTAAGATGAAATATACGCGAAAAACATAAATTTGCTCTAATTTTGGGGTTATAAAATACTAGGACAATTTTTGTATATAATCTTGTATGATAGAAGCATATGTATTTTGTACTGTAGATTCTACAGGTGAATTATTTTTCCAATTTTTATATAATTCTATCATTTCTGCAGTGGATAATTCAGAAGACTTTATACCATAATTATTAGAAATTTCCTGTATGAATCGTCTGTATTTGTTTATTCTTGAGCTACTGGTGTTAGAATTTGTAGTAGTATTCGTATTCGTATTCGTATTCATATTTGAATTATTACTAGTTTAAAATGTTATTTTATTTTCCATAATTTTTCTGTAAATGTTTTTCAATTTTGCATTTATATTTTCTCCTATTCGGATGCAAGACGAATATGGGAACCTGAAATCGGTGGGGGGGTATCACAATAACAAATATTTCCTTTGCAATTACCGTAAAACCGGAATTCGTAGTAATCATTGCATTTTGTACACAAGGTGGTTTTCATAATCCATTTATTTCCTGGAAGAGATTTTTGTACTATTGAAACTGTTTTATATCGCATCTTAACAGAGTAATGGATGGCTTCCATTTTTAGAATCCAGTAAAGATTCAATTGTTTTTGTAGCGTTTCCAGAAATGTATTTTTTGTATAATGCGAATAAGATATTATCATATCTATTATCTCTGATGGTATTCTATATTTATCTTTCACTATTGTGATTACTTTACGAGTATAATTCAAGTGCTCCATGCTACCGAGTCGTAGTTTATATATGAAATGGATACTTAGAAATGAAAATCAATTTTGCAGTTTTTGAGAGAAAAAGAGATGTATGTTTTTCTAAAATCTTAGATACAATGTAAATATTTTCCAATAAGAACATTCCATGAAAATTTATATGGTAAAATTATCCATATAAAAAAAATATATTTTCATGAATTTTTAGAAAAATTTAAGATAAGCCCTCATAAAAGTTATGATGATATGAAAACGAACAATCGGTCTGTGTTTTTATTTGGTAATTAATGCATTTGATATTTTCACTGTATTTTCAGGGACGTAATGAGTATTATCATCGTGTATAATACAATTTTTTTGTCGAATAAGTAAGGAACATTTAGACAATGAACTATTTGCAGAAACCATTGTATTTGAATGGATAAAATCACTGAGTACATTCAAAATGTTTGTTGTTTTGTCTTGAATCACATATTTCATTTCATTATTTATATTATTAATTATAAAATCAATATTATCGTCAGTATGAAAATACAATATATGATCACTGTATCCTTTTTTTAATCTATCAATTAATCTCAATACTGAATTATTATAGTTTAATATAGAATTTCGCCTTCCAGGCATTGCATCACCCATACGAATATGAAATACGATATTTTTTTGTTTCAACCTATTTGAGGGTAAATATTTATTTACGAAAAAGTTTTTAATTATTTTCATATTTTTTTTTAAATGCTGTTTTTCATCTTTGGACAAATTCATTACATCAATAAAGAACACATTATCTAATGAATAAATAGTATCCGTTAATGGATTTTTTGGAATCTTATATATTTCATGACTATGTATTACTTTTTCATAGCATATATCATCACATTGAAAATGTTCTTTAAATAATCGAACACATTCTTTTAAGTAATCTATACATTGTTGTTTTTCTACATCACAAGTTAAATGTTCAAAGCTAAATGTTTTAGTTAAGAAATTATTACATGCAAATTCTATACCACGTATGTTTTCTAACATCATACAAGTAAATAAGCCATGTAATTGATGACCGAAACCATCCGTGCTATGTTGCATAATATAAACCATTTATTATAAATAATGAAACATTCTTTATATGATTATAGGTTTTAAATACGTTTGACTGAAATGTTACAAACTAACACTACTATTTTTAATTAATTCAATGATACAAATTACGCTATCGTTCATACTATCATACCATACCATACCATACTATACCATACCAGACTATACCATACAATACAATACCATACCATACCATACCATACAATACCATACAGGTTTTTGTGTGTTAGTACCATAGTACAATTAGATATTTGACTATTTTGAATATGTTTTTCTAAAATCTTAGATGCAATATAAATACTTTTCAATAAGAACATTCCATGAAAATTTATTTATTGCATATTTACGAATGTCTTCTCTCATAAAATTAGATATTTTCATATTCTCCTCTAATTTTTCTTGAACATATTCCAAATCTTGAACTCTGTTATTGTCAAGTATTGTAATGAAAGGTTTGTATTCTAAATTTTTTGCGCATTCAGAATTAATTACTATACCAAGACCTGCTGATAAAGCTTCTTTCACAACTAGTGGGTCTGCTTCTCCATTACTTATTAATAATAAATTACCATAGGTGGTGAGATTTTGGCACACATCTGCTCTTGACCAAGTCCCTTTGTAATTTTTTATTTCAATTACAGAATCACTTGGACCAATGATATCAATATTCTCAAGGTTACAATATAAATGTTGATTTTTACGATCTGTAATTTTACCCAGATAAATAGTATTACTTCCAGGAGATGCATTAAAATTTATATTATCAATGTCAATACCGTTTTCTAATTTATGTATATACTGCGGATTTGCTCCACATGTAATGAGATATTCCATGTCTTTTTGTGATAAAACAAAATGAGAATACTTGTCATTATGTATCATGAAATCAAATATATCTGAAAAACCATCTCCAATGTGTTTTGATACCTGATTGATATATGGATAATGACTTGTAAAACCAATATTGGCACATTTAATATGTGGTATTAAATGAAATAAACAGTCGTAATGAAAATGCACAAAATCATAACTACCATCATTTATTTCTTTTATTAACTCTTGACAATAATGACTTTGCAATTGCTTTTGCTCGTGATCTGAATTTCTCATTTTATTAACAATACTGACATCATGTCCTTTTTTGGAAAGTTGTTGATAGTACTCCCATATTAGTATTTCCACGGCGCCCCATCCATACGTGGGTATTTGCATGATACCAGGACCAATAAGAGCAATCTTCATTTATAATATTTCTATAGAACAATATATATATTATTTATAAATAAAAGACATATGAATAATACAACAATAGTAACTGCTTTCTTTGATATAAATCGTGAGAAAAAAGGTGATGGAAGAAGTATAGATGAGTATCTGAAATGGATTAAACAAACTTTACAATTGAATTGTCATTTAATTGTATATACAGAATCAAAATTTGTTGATTTTATGCATGCACATCGACCAAAATGTTATCCTATTATTGTAATAGAACAAAGACTCCAAGATCTGTCGTTTTACAAATACTTGCCACGTATGGAAAAAATACTACAAAGCGATTATTATAAGCAAAAAATTGCTGATCCGAACCGCGTTGAGTGTGTATTACCTGCATACAATATAATTCAACATAGTAAGTTTGGATGGATAAAACAAACAATTGCAAGTAATCCATTTAAAACAGAATATTTTTTCTGGATGGATATTGGAGCATCACGATTTTTTAAAAATATTGATTTATCAAAGCAATTTCCAGTATCTTCTAAAGAATTGGAAAATAGCGAAGAACGTTTCATGGTTCAGATGCGCCATGACTTATACTCATTTCCAATAGACGAAAATTTTATTTGGAGATCAGATAATTTATTGAGAGGAGGGTTCTTAGGAGGGCACAAGAATACAATGTGTAAAATGGATGATGAAATGAAAAATATTTTTGAAAAAGAAATGCTTTCAAAAGAAAATGTCAATAATGAACAATTGACAATGACTCTATTGTGGAAGAAAAAACCAGAATTATTTAAGATAATACCAGACATGAATTCGGAAGTAGTATTAATGGATTTATTAGCGATGTCATAATAATTATTTTTGCAATAAAGAATTATAAATAGCAATATCTTCTTCATATATTTTTTCTATTTTTGAAATCATTTCTTCATCGTAATGTGTTTTATACGATTCATTTTCATTATTAAATACAAAAGTAGCACAAATATCATATTTTTTTAAATAATCACTAATATCGCTTATATGTTCATATAAGAACAACTGTACTATATTACTATTTTTGTCGAGAAAATCGATTTGTTTCGATATATGTCTTATATTACCTTTGTACTTTCGATATTCACTTGTATTGCTCAATAATTTTTCTAACTTATTCATAACAAAGTCTTTAAAATTATCGGATTCCATCATATTTACAAGATGTTTATCTGATAGTTCATTGAATTTTTGTTTATATGCAGAGTATAATCTATCGTATGGGTTTCGTATAATCGAAAAGTAGTTATAATGTCCTGTTTTATTTATTAAGTGTTTATATTCTGAAAAATAGCAATGTTGTAAATAAGCGTTCAGTTCATTTGAATACCCAAATAAATTATCTACTACGTATTGGTTTAATGTTTTTTCAATGTATGTACCGCCTGTTTTTGGAATGTGAATAAACACAACATTATTTTTATATAATGGCATTCTTTATGATATATGTAATATTTTATTACTTTTATATAAAATTACATATTATGATTCTCTATCAACTTCTTGCATTCATTCATGATTGATGAATATTATAAATGAAATATATATGGACCTTAAAAACGTATTGAATATATTTATCTTGTTTATTTATAATGACAACTGTAGTCACATGTTATTATAAAATTAATTCAAAACATACACATGACCATTATGAACAATGGATCCGTAATTTATTAAACTCTTTTCAAGGTAACATGGTTTTATTTACGACGCCAGATCTAATATCTTTTTTTGATTCTATAGAAACAAAGGCATGTATTCACATCATTACTAAAGAATTACATAATGTAAAAATAGTCCAAAAATATCAGAATATATGGAATGAACAAGAGAAACTTGACAAAGAGAAAAATCCATCCGAATGTCGTGTATCACGAACAAAAGAATGCTATATGATTTGGAATTCAAAACTTGATTTTATGAGAGAAGCTATACAGTCAAACCCATTTAGCAGTGATAAATTTGTATGGAATGATATAGGAAATGTTCGTAACTCAATTATGGAAAAATACATTGCAGATTTTCCAAATTGCGATTTAATTTCTTCAGGAAAAATAGACATTACTTATATTGGTAATAAATTAGACGATATGCCTACACAAACAGATGTCATATTTCAAAATCAATGTCAATTATCCGGATCTATATTTGGTTCAAACGCGGATACAATAATGAAAATTTATGACTTATTTTATGAGATGTTTGATTACTATTTGAAATGCAATCAGTTTATTGGTTGTGATCAACAAATATGGGCATCTTTATATTGCAAGTACCCACATCTATTCAATATTGTAGATGCTAAAAAATACAATAAACCATCAGAAGTAGATGAATGGTTTTTACTTCATCATATGTACTCTCAAAAAACGAAATTTTGTTTAGTTGGACCAGGAAACACTAGAATACCACCAATCGGTTGGGGGGCTTGTGAATCAATTGTATGGGATTATTATGAGAACTTGAAAAAAAAAGGATTTCATGTTGAATTTTTATCTAGTACTGACTTAAATAACGTTATCGACTATATTAATACAAATAATTTCACGATTGTCCATATTATGTATGATGACTACGTTGGTATTTCAAAGTATATTCAAAAATCCAAAGTGTTATACACATCACATTTTGCATTTATAACTCACCCTGAATTCGAAACAAGATTTGTAGATTATTTTCAAAATAAGTTCTTACATGCAGTAAATCACCAACCGCACCTGCATAAAATTTTAGCAATTAGTGATCAAATAAAGAACAAATACATCCAACATGGAGTATCCCCTACAATTATTGAGGTATTGCATAATGGTGCTCGTGAAGACAAATTTAAATACTACGATAATCCAAGTAAAGGAGAAAGATCAATCTACTTGGCAAAAGTTGAGAATCGTAAAGGACAATACAAATATCAACATATTTCCTCTATTGATTTTGCAGGTAATTATCAAGATTCACCATTCAACTGTTCTAGTTCTCAATATTTAGGAGAGTGGACAAAAGAAGCATTATACAATAATTTGTCAAATTATGGAAATTTAGTTTTGCTATCAGAAGGTGAAGCCGATCCTTTAGTCGTGAAAGAAGCATTATTATGTGGATTAGGAATTGTCATAAGCGAATGCTGTTCGGCAAATTTAGATCTAACAAAAAAATTTATTACTGTCATACCTGAAAACAAATTAAATGACATTGAATTTGTTGAAAATGAAATTAATAGAAATCGTGAAATATCTCGTAATAATCGTGAAAATATACGATCATATGGTTTGGATACATTTTCATGGAACGTAATAGTAGATAAATATTTGAAGATTTGTTTGTAATTCAAATAATAAAACCACATAAACTCTTTTTTACTATTATTGCATAATTTTAATGATCCCTAAAATTATTCATCAACTTTGGATAGGGCCTAAAATACCTCCAAGTAATTTTATGGATACTTGGAAAACAAAACATCCAGAATTTGAGTACATCCGTTGGAATGAAGAAGAATTCAAAAAACGAAACATACACTTTTCATGTCAAAACCGAATTGATGATATGGAAGAAATAAACGGTAAAGCAGATATTATGCGTTGGGAAATCCTTTATCATTATGGTGGTATTTTCTTGGATGCAGATTCTATTTGTGTCGAACCTTTGAATGAAGTGATTACAGAAACAAAAGCATTTGCCATTTGGGAAAATGAACAATGTCGTAAAGGATTAATAGCACCAGGTGCAATGGGTTTTCCTCCAAGACATCCTTTGGTAAAAGACTGTATTTTATGGATTCAAAGAAATGACGTTCATGTTAAACGAACAAAAAAACGTGCATGGCAAACGGTAGGGCCTGGTTTAGTTACACAAATGTATAATAATAATAAATACAAGGACATTTCGATTTTACCAAGTTATTTCTTTTTACCGCAACATTATACAGGACTAGAATACCGTGGTCACGGTAAAATATTCTCACATCAAGAATGGGGATCAACTAAAAAGAATTATGACTCTATGAATGACTTGGATATGCCTCCTAATTTTCTACCACCATTGAAATCAGATCCTTATAAGAGCATATCTATACTCGTATCTAGCTATAATACAAAAATGGACCACATACAACAATGTTTGGAATCAATAAAGCATTCTATTGGAGATTTTCATATGGAAGTTGTTTGGATCAATGACGGATCGGATGCTTTCCATACAGAATTATTGAAGAAGGCATTAGAGTTTTTTGAGAGAAGTACGCGATTTACAAAAGTAATTTATAGTGAAAACAAAGGTAACAAAGGTATTGGATATACTTTGAATCGAGGAATACACATGTGTAATAACGAAATTATTATAAAAATGGATAGTGATGATATTATGACATCGAATCGTATTCAGAAACAAATCGATTATATGCTTTCAAACCCAAATGTGAATATTTGCGGTGCGCAAATTCAAATGTTTCGCGATACGGATAAAAAAGTTACTGGAGTTTCCAATCATAAATCAATTACGTGGGAACAATATCAAGCAACCCCCAGTCATTGGTTCATAAACCATCCTACAGTTTGTTATCGTAAAAGTGCAGTTATAGAAGTGGGAAATTACAATGACACATTGAGAGATAAACATGGAAATGATGATTTATCTCATGATTTTGAATTAGAACTTCGCATGCTAAAAAAATATGGTTATGTGCATAATTTAGAAGAAAGTCTTGTAAATTATCGCCTACATGACAAACAAGTTACATATAGAGGAGGTAAAGGAGGAAAACAATTCTGGGATGGAATCCGAAATGATATTGTAAAATCAGTTATATAAATTCTTGAACATTTGAAATGGGAAATTTCAAATCTTCACTGGTATAAATAATATAGTTTTCATACCTTTACGTAGAAAGCATCCCCCCAACCATATTGTTTGTATATTCTTTCTAAAACGCGTTTGAATCCATGCATTTTTAAATAAATATCTAATTCTTCAATAAGATTGCAGTCTTTATACACATATTCTGTATTGATTTCTGTGTAAATGTACTGAATATTTTGCAAATATTTTTCCATTGATTTTAATGCACGTAATTCTACTCCCTGAATGTCGAAATTCAAAAAGTTTATCTTTTCAATGGGAATATTGTTTTCCGTTATAAATGTATCTAGACGTTTTGTGGTCATTGTTTGTGTATTCACAACATGTATATGTGGATGATTTTTTGCATGAGAACCGAATTCTAAAATAGAAGAGCTTTCTCCATTGTTTGTAATATGAAATGTAACGGATTTTCCATCTACTTCATCAATAAGCCCTTGGAATACATTAGGAACATTCATTGATTTCATTTTGGCGACTTTATTTGACATTGCTTCTACCCAATAAATATTATTGGGTGAAACACCAATACTCATATACTTTTTTAATTCTTCACATTCATGTGCCCCTAGATGAAGAATACCAGATATTGGTTTCGTAAAAAACGGTTTCATTTCTCCAAATGTAATTAACATTATTTATATTTATATAAACGTTTTTTAATTATATACATTAAATAATTTATATTATTTCATTTTTCTATATTCATTATGTACAAAAGATATTGTACTCCTTGTGTTTCCATGGGTATTTATATATATACTTCCGTTATGTACAACATGTTCATATTCCATATCTTTTACAATATGCATTTCCGCATCAAATTGCTGAAAAAACATGGTGTTCATCAAAATAACATCACAAGCAGATGAACTGTTGATAATATTTATGTTATCTTGAATATTTAGGTTATTTGTGAGGTTTCTATGAATAATATAATTTCCTGTATTCATCACCGTCTCACTCCACGTAGTTTTACCTAATATTTTCTTTTCTTTTTCTCTATTTTGATCAAATAAACCTTTCTTATATGTCATGCCTGCAAATACCCTAAAGTCAAAATTTGGTTTTGCAAAAGAAGGTGCTAATATAGTTTTATCATTGCAGTTATTTAATTGAATAAAATTAATTGCAGATTCAAAGTATTTTTCATCTGCAAAATTATCAGAGTCAATTAGAGCAATCCACTCAGATGATGCTAGTCTACAACACTTTATCTTATTTAAAAAAGGTCCTAATTTTTTTTCATTAATATGTAACTTCAACTTTGGGCTTTGAAAAATCCTTGAAATCTCTCTGCAGTCATTGCCGTTTTCATCGCAAATTATTATTTCATTAACATGTTTATTATTAATGTATTTGGGTAAATATGTTTTTAGAAAATTAATTCTGTCCATTGTTGGTATGCATAATGAAAACATGTATAATACTCTACATTAACATATTTTTATATTAATTATCAAAACAAATATATTAATATTACTTTTGTTAATTATAAATGAAAGTCAACTTTGTGGTAACAGGGAGATTAGGAAATGGAATATTTCGGTACTTGGCTAGCATAATAATATGTATGGATAACGATGGAATATATTGCGTACAAGAAAAACAAAAATACAATTTTGATGATGCAATGTTTTTAAAATATATCGAACATAATATTAATATTCAGGATTCTGTGAATATGGTTGGTTTTTATCAACATGATGATATTTATAAGAAAAATAAACAACGTATAATGAATTATATACGTTCCAATAAAGAACATTACATAATAACAGATGGTATTTTTGCTGGGGATGGAAATCGCCAAAAATTTTATATACGTGACTTGGTAAATACGCCTTCTAGCTTTAGGAAACGTTATGACACTGTATTGCATATACGTTTAGAAGACTACGTAAAACATAATATGGTATTGCCAATCGAAAACATATATGATTTATTCAATAAAAAACACATAACTGATAATATCTGTATTCTAAGTTCTTCTTTACAAACAGAATATGAAAAGAAATACATTGAATCTTTGATGATTTTTTTTGAATCCAAGGGAATAACAAGCATATTTGAAACAAATGATATTTTGACTGATTTTTACATAATGAAAGAAGCAAAAACCCTAATATGCTCAAGAAGCTCAATAAGTTGGTGTGCTGCATTTTTTTCTGATAAAATCGAGAAATGTTATTTTTCGATTTCATCCTACAAAGAATCTCATAATGTATCATACAAAGCTCCCATAGATAATACCGAATATTATTAGTTTAATTTGAAAAAAGTAATAATATAATTAATGTCTGGTCAAAGTTAAAATTAATATTTACATCATTTATTAAAATATAAAAGATATGTTGTTATACTATTTATAGATGGCATTAAGTCAATTATTCTATTGTAAAAATAAAGACACTTATCCACCATTTAAGAACGGTCTATATTTAGAAGAACATTTCTTAGTGTTCATGAAAAAAAATAATGTCAACCTCAAAAAGAAATATATACCAATATTGTGGACAAATTTTCAGATTGAGCCTTGGTTTAAAATGAAACGTTATGAACTTCAGAAGTCTCTTGACAATTGGGTAAATGAAAATCCCTCTCCAGATGGATATTTTACCGTTGTGCAGCATGATGATGGTCCATTATTAAAATTGCCAAAAAATACCACAGTGTATGGTGCTTGTAGTGGAAATATACCAATACCACTGATATATGAAGACGCGAATAAAACTTTGGAAAAAATAACAAAAAAAAAATTTATTGATAAAAGTTTGCTTTGTTCTTTTGTTGGAAACAGAACAGGTAGTAATACTTCTAAGGTCCGTCAAGTTATGTTTAATGTATTAAAACAGTTTGATTTATTTGATTCTGGTGGTTGGACACCTAATGTACATCGCAATTTGCAAAATATTTTTATTGAAAAAACCGTGAACTCTAAATTTGCCTTAGCACCAAGAGGATATGGAAGGTCGTCATTTCGGTTTTTCGAAATTTTTCAATTAGGAACGATTCCAATATACATATGGGATGACATAAATTGGCTACCTTTTCAAAATATAATAGATTACGATAAATTGTGCATAGTTGTGCATGTATCAAAATTACATGTTTTAGAAAATCAGATTAGCTCTATCAATGAAGAACAATATAGTAACATGTGGAAATATTACGATACTATCAAACATTTATTTACTCTGAAAGGTATGACCGAAACAATTATAGGGGAAATACAATTCAGTTAGGTTATGAGAATATTTATATCTTTAAATAATCCGAATGATTATTAAAAATGTGTTTAGCTAATTAATTTCAAAAGTTTTTGCAATATATGAATTTCATGAATTAAATACAAAATAATAAAATAACGTAAATATACTACTCTTATATGTACATTATATAGTTCTAATGAAGATAGTTCGATTGGGAAATACAGAATCTCATTTATTGTTATCTTATTACGTCATAAAGTATACATATGAATCAGATACAATAAAAATGCAATTTGATCGTATGTTTATGTCATTTGCAAATTGGCTCTATAGTTCCGCTGGATATTATGACAAAGATGTAAAAGGAACTCCATTTAATTTTGATAAAACCGCTATAACACCAAAATTTTTAAAATACATTAATGAATTAGAAACTGCGATTGGCAACTGTGAAGAGACACAATTTTATTTTCCTCCAAATATTTTTGCATTTCTAAAAAAACATGAACAACATTTTTTACAAGTATACAAAATTAAAAAATTCAAATTGCTAAATGAAACAAGGTTCAATGACCGAGTGGATCAAATTTATGATTTCATGAAACATAAAAAAGTACTGATTGTTTCTAGTTTCGATGGTTTGATTCAAAAGCAATACGATTCTGGTAATGTTTACAAAATATATCCTAAATTCCCTCAATTACAAAGTTTAGATACAGTAAAATTTCCTTATTGTTTTTGCAATGATGGACCTCATCAAGACTACTTTGAAACTCAAGATTATATTTTCGATTTAATTAAAGAAAAAGATTTTGATATTGCTATTTTAGGTTGTGGATCATATGGACATATGTTGTGTCATCGTATTGATAATGATTTGAAAAAAGACGCTATTTATGTAGGTGGAAACATCCAAGAAATGTTTGGTATTTTATGCGAACGAGAGAAAAATGCCGGTTTCATAAAACCGAATGAATTTTGGATCACAGATATTCCTAAAGAATATCGACCAACCAATTTTAAATTAGTTGAAAATGGATGTTATTGGTAAAATAACTTGCAATAAAGCAATGCAAATCAATAATATTTTTTATGGACATTTCCTAATTGGACCATTTTTGGCATGTGTATTTTCCTAAATATTTCATAATTTTGTATAGGTTTTACAAAAACAATAAAACCGATTCCACAATTGAATACTTTGTGCATTTCCTTATTTGAAATATTTCCATGTTTCTGTAACCATATACACCATTCAGGGTATTTTATAAAATCTAAATTAAGCTGTAAATCAGATGGTATGATTCGTTTGAGATTCTCTGTAAGTCCTCCTCCAGTAATGTGACACATGCCTGTTATTGTAAAGTATTTGCTAATTTTGATAACTTGCTGTAGAAAAGACCCATGTGGTGTTACAAGATCGTCTATAATTTTTTGAGGTGGTTCATGTGTTTCTAATATTTTTCGGATTAATGTATATCCGTTTGTTTGTGGTCCAGATGATGGTAATCCAAACGCAATGTCATTTTCTTTTACACCCTTTTCATCTATATAAATTGTTTTTTCACCTACAATTGTTCCTACCATATCCATATGACCGTCTTTGTACACAGAGGGCATTTCTGCTGTTTCGCCACCTAGTACAACACAATTTGCTTCTTTACATGCATCGCAACAACCTTTTACAAAACTATAACTATCTTCAATGTTTAATTTGCTGCTTGCTATATAATCAAGAAAAAATAGTGGTTTTGCACCTTGTACTAAAATATCATTTATACTGTGATTTACAATATCATGGCCACAATTATAATAACTTCCTGTAAGTTGCTTTACAAGAATACCCTTTGTCCCTACACCGTCTGTAGAAGCAACTAATGTACTGTTGTTATGTTGAAATTGGCCTCCGAAATTGCCATGTTTTCCTAGAACGTTATGTGAATACGTACTCTCAACTTCATCTTTAATACGTCTTACAAAATCATTCCCTTTTTCTATGTCAACCCCTGCTTTTTTGTAATTGTCCATTATATTATATATGATGTTTGATTTATATGATGTAATTAATTTATACAATTATTCCATTGCCGTGATTCATTGCCCAAAGTCACATTCATTCATTTGTTTATTTGATTACCATAAATAAATAATTGTATTATAATAAAAACTCATTTAAACGAAGTTGTATTGTTTGATACGTACTATTTATGACGAGAGAAAAAGTACAACACCGTACTATAGAATATTTCATGAAGAAGGATTCCACGACGATGAAGATGACGAAGATGACCACGCAGACAAAGAAGATGCAGGAAAAGAATTCAATTATTATCGTTCATTACATGAAATTAAATATAAAAATAACATTTTAAATATACATATTCTTAAAATGTTGTATGTGTCATTTACTTGTTTGCCATCGAGAAAATATAATTTACCTTTAATTCTATCTTCAATTGAAGAACAATCCTTAGTTCCAGATGTAGTTATCATTCAATATCCTAAAAAAAGTATCCGTTTAAATACTATTTATGAGCCAATCGATTACTTAATTACATCAAGAACATACAAATTTACATTGAAGGTCAACTACACAAATGATTATGGTCCAATTACAAAGTTGTATCCTTTGCTACATATGAACTTGGACGATGACGACGTCATCATAATTATAGACGATGACACGAAGTACAATAAGTTTTTATTCCAATGTTTATATGACAATTTCAAACATGAAACTCGACAAAAATGTATATGTATGTCAGGGTTACTGTACCCTACTTCTCTAAATTCTCAATACTATTGTACACGACCAGGAAATGATACACAACTGATGGAAGCATCTTTTGGTTACATTCTTAAAAAAAGTTTTATTTGTTCTGAATTATCAAACTGGGTACCTGTATTCGAATCTTACAGTGAAGTAAAAGAAAATAATTGGGAGAATAGCTTTTTATCGGACGATTTTGTTTTTTCAAAATATTTAGACCATAAAAATATAAAAAAGAAAGTTGCATTATATCACCCTTCTGTAAATAAACATAATGTAATGATGAAAAGTGATTGTACATCAGCGAATGCTTTAAGTTCATTGGGTCATAATCTCGATAAATACTTTTTAAGTCTATCAGAGCTCAAATTACGAAAGTTGGTATGAATATAGAATTCTAGTATATAGGAAAATGATGGAAAATGTAAGTTTTGATTGCGAGTATTTATTAATATGTGATTCACGCGATGTACTATTTCAAAAGAATGTTGAAGAATTTCCATATGATCCAGAAATAGATACATATATATATATACAGATTTACGGATTTATTAAATTGTTAACCATATTTGCAACTGACAAACTGAATTATACTTTTATTTCAAACCATGTTGGTATAAACATATCACACATGTTTTTATATCCTTGCGATGGTCCAAACCAAACACTTGGATAAAAAACTAGTTTATCTTGACTTGTATTGAAATAAGCTCCAAACCAACTGAAACTACTGTTTGCAATAACATGATGTCGGCATAGACTCATTGCTAACATTTGTTCCCAATCTTGCAGTTTGCCATCTAATCTTTCAAATGTCATAGATGGAAATATTCTCTCAAATTCTTTTATTCTTTCTGATACAACTGAGAGATCTTCCTCTTCGCATACGTACATTATATTCCAATCTTTTTTGTTGGTTTTATTAGATAATTCGGTTAATGCATCAAAATAATATTTATTGGGCATAATTGGATGATGATCTTGTATTTTTTTGTAATCCCCTATACGAAAATGTAAGCTTACTGTATTTTCAAAAGGAATTTGCAATTTATTTTTTACACCGTTTTTTTTGTGTTCTAGACGAATAAGGTTGAAAATTTCATCTTTCCAAGAATCAAAGTATTTATATGACTGGAAATATCCAAATAGTTTGAAATTCTTGTTTTTTACTTGAGGTATTGGTGTGTAATTAAAACCAGGTTCTCTCATAATAAATGTAGTGTTTTCATTTTTTCTTAAAAAAGGCATTAGTCCAGTAAGAAAAGTATTCCAATATGTTGTTTTACGCCAACCATGTCTCAGATTTTCTTCGGAGAAAAATATGGGTTCGTCAAAATCATATGAAAATGCCAGCAAAGTAAATATCTGAAATAGTTGGTTACCAAGACCACCCATTATTTCGATTGTTTTCATTTTACATGATTTGATTATTTTTTTTATGTAGTTTTTTTGCTTGTGTATAAACACTTGAATATTCAAAATCTTCACTTGTATAAAATAAGAAATATAAATACGAATAAAAAATATGAAAGATAAATTCGAAATTACTTATTATGGATTCCATAAATTTTTATGGTAACTTTTACAGTAACAATATTTTATATATTATAAAATTTCCTGACGACAAAGTAAATAAAATCATTGACTGTGAAACAAAAATGCAGTTTTCTTTAATATCTTCGTGTTTGAATGACATTCATATTTTCAAGTGTCCTTTAAAAATAGATGAACATACTGAACATCGTTTGAATAGAAGAATCAAAATTTTGAATGACGAGTACTCTATAACATACAAAAAGTATCCTAGTTTTGAAAATGAAATTATCATTTCTACTTTGGTAAAACATGAGGATAATTATTTACCACAGTGGATAGAGTATCATATGAACCTTGGAGTAACACGATTTATTATATATGACAATAAAAATGCACCAACAAAAAATACAAATGATTTTTTAACTCATGATGATATTCGAATTAATACATGTGACTATGATTTACGAGACACTCTAAAAAAATATATTGACAAAGATATTGTTATTATTATAGATTGGCCATATCCATATGTTGTCAACAATAAATCGCATGCTCAGATAATTCAACAAAACCATTCTTTGTATGCATTTAGAAAAGCTAAATACATTGGATTTCTTGATGTAGATGAATATGTCAATCCTCAAGGATTTTCAACCATAGATGATGCATTTAGCCATGTAATGAAATATAAAAACAAAGATAGATCTCATTTTGGGAGTTTCATCTTGAAAAATAGGTGGTTTTACAACCCTCTTCAAGATAAAACATCTGGTGTCGAGTTTTTCAATATTGAACATACCGATTCTATAACCGAGAAAGGACATGAAAAAACATTTGTTGTGCCAGAAAATACAACTTTAATGAATATACATATACCAGAAATAGCAAATAATGATGTAAAAGTTGACAAAAGTATTATGATATTTAATCATTATTGCTATTTGAACAAAACTACTAGAGGTCTTGAAAATAAAGGTATTTATGATAATTCAATTCAAAATCACCTTCACTATTTACCAAAAAAGCATAAGTTGATTACTAATATTTTTGCAGGATTAGGTAATCAAATGTTTCAAGTTGCTACAGGATATACTACCGCAAAAACTCAACGAAAGGAATTCCATGTCAATAACATTCTGAAAAATGGTCATTCGGATATTAATTATTTTGAAAACGTATTTCGTAAGTGTTCCATAAACACATCAACTACTTGCAATATATTCAAAGAACCAGAACATGATTTTACAAAACGTTTAGACATTCCATTATTGTCTAGTGATATTACGATTCAGGGATACTTTCAAAATGAAGATTATTTTATTCACAATAGAAATGACATTTTGGAATTATTTTCAATAGAACCTCATAGAGAAATCTATATAAATAATAAATATCCGCATCTGAATAAAGGTGTTTTTATTCACTACAGAAGAGGCGATTATTTGTTATATCCAGAATATAACATTACGAACGATGAATATTACAAACGAGGAATCGCTATAATATTAGAAAAACACCCAGATGCAATATTTCATATATGCAGTGATGACTTATTATATTGTCGAAAACTCGATTATATTAACATATTTGGAGAAAAAGTTGTGTATGTAGAAGAAGACGAAATTAATTGTCTTTATATTATGAGTAAGTGTCATTATGGTGGTATAGGCGCAAATAGTTCGTTTAGTTGGTGGGGTGGGTGGTTAAATCAGAATATGAATAAAAACGTTATATATCCAGACATGTGGAAAGGAGATAGAAAAGATTTGAACATTTGGTGGAAAGGTTCTCATAAAATACGAAATCGACCCAAAAATTTCTTTCTTACGTTTGGAGGTGGAAATATGCATTATTTAGATGCAGTCGATCGAATCGTTGAACAAGCAAAAAGTTTAGAAATTTTCGACGAATTTTTTGGATTTAAAGAGAATGATTTAAAAGCAGATCACGATTTTTGGGAACCTCAGCATCTTTTTATTTTAGTTTATAGAGATCGTTTTGGATTCAGAATGTGGCAATCCTATCTCATCAAAAAGGTAATGGATATTGCACAATACGATGATATAATAGTGTATTGCGATTGTGGTAATGAGCTTGATATTCGCAAAAAAGAAGAAATAAAAAAACTATTGGATATAGTAGAACATGACCACTTAATTGCAAACTATGTAAAAGGAGGAAATGAAAATGAAAAAATGTGCGAAATCAATAGATGTAAGAAAGATCTTCTTGAATATCTTGAAATAGAAGAGAATGACCCAATTTTACATACAAAACAAAGAAAAGCAAACCCAATTATATTGAAGAAAACAAAACATACAGAAAAGTTTATTAATGAGTGGTACAATATATCTTTTTGTAACAATCATTTTTTGAATCAATATCCAAGCTTTTCGGTAAATCACAATGAGTTTATAGTTCATGATGAAAATTCTTTATTCAGTATTCTTACTAAAAAATACAATTTGTTTAGTGACACTACAACTGAAGGAGTTATAGATACAAACAGAAATGTATTTGGACCGTCTCAATTGAAATAATAGCATATTAAATTACAATTATGATATTATTGATTCGTTTTTTCGATTTTACCTATTCTATCTTCTAAATTTTTTATTCTGATTAATAAAGATGAAATATCTGTAGAATGTTGTGGAACAATCGAGGTAGTGGGTGGAAACTCGATCTCACGTTGTTTTTGATATTCTTCAATCAACTTATCCATATCTTGTATTGCACCATTATTTTCTTGTTCTTGTTCTTGTTGAAATAACTCGGAAGGTTTAGGTGCATTTGGTTTCGCAACCATTCTATCATATTCTTTTTGTCTTTCTTCCAATAATCTTTTATCCACATCTTCTTTTGTTTCATAAACTTTAGATTCAATCGTATATTCTTCTATTATAGTATCACTATTTTGAAAATGCAATTGTAAATAACTATGTAATATACTAATTGTTTTTTTGTTTAGTTCTTGTAATTCAACTTTTGAAATAAAATGATTTGACGGTAGAGATTCATAAACTTGAGAGATTGCTTGTTTAAAAAATGATTCTTTGTCGCTGTAATTAATTTGTAAAATTCCTGGAAGCTTATGAAAGATTGTCCATAAAATTTCTTGGTTTATTTCTGAAATATAATCCATTTGTTATTGCGTATATCTTTTACACGCATTTCTATTTATTTCATTTTTACCTTTTTAAACATAAACGAAATACACATGTAGTATGTATATAACGTAAAAATGGATAATGTAGGATTCATTATGTTGCGACATGTAAAAGATAATGACACTAATTTGTATTGGCAAGAATCATATAATTGCATACGAAAATTATATCCTGAAAATAAAATTGTAATTATTGACAGCAATAGTAAAAGGGAATTTATTTCCGATCTAGACTTATACAAAACAGAAATTATTTATAGTACTTATACAAATAGAGGCGAATGCTTGCCTTATTATTATTATACAAAAAACAAGTGGTTTGAAAAAGCAGTTATTATCCATGATACAGTATTTATTCATCATTACATTGACTTTTCAGACTTTTCTAATTACAAATTAATGTGGGGATTTAAACACGGAAAATATGAAAGAAAAGATGAAGCCATACAAATTATCAGAGCTTTGGATAATTCAGACGAATTAAAAGAATTCTATCTCAATAATGATACATGGTATGGTTGTTTTGGATCCATGACAACTATATCACATAATTTTTTAAGTGAATTAAATGATAAATACGACTTTGAAAATTTTTTATACGTAATTATATCAAAACAATACAGAGAAGCATTCGAAAGAGTTATTTCATGCATTTTCCAATTTGAATATGAAGCAAAATTTGTAGTTCATAAAGACATGTTACTATATTTACCGTATGGAATAAGTTTTGAAGTAAGGAATCATTATAGTCATTTACCAATAATAAAAACTTGGGGTAACCGGAAATAATTAATTGCAATGTTTTATCAGCTCGTAATACTTTATGCATTTTTCGTTATTGTGTAATGGTATTAGTGAAAATAAGAGTGATTTACAAACATTTAGTAGCATATTAAAGTTATCTTCTCCATAAAATTCATTGAAAGTTTCTTTAAAGCATTTTTTGATTTTTTCTTTATAGCTAATATCCAATAGTTTATCTTCGTGTATTTCATCATACCCAATAATTGATTGATACATTTTTGCCCAATCGTAAAGATAATCACCGTAAATGGTAAGTTTGCTTCCTTGCCTTCCCCTCATATCAATAAACTTGATTTTTCCAAAATTATTGATAATAACATTTGTAAATACTGGATCACCATGAATGACTGTTTTTTTTCCTTTATAGTTCTCCAGAGATTTACAAATTTCTTGAAATGTTTCTGAATGGTTCGGATATATTGAGTAGTTGTATTTTTCATATCTTTCTTTTAGTTTAGGAATGTAATTGTATAAAACGTTTATATTATCGCGATTTGCAGAATATTGATTCTTTCTATTATCACATGTTTGCAATCTATAGATAGAATTCATAATATGTTTCAATTGTTCTTCTGTTAATAATTGTGAGAGATACAAGTTACTCGCTGTTATACCATTTATCTTTTCTACACTGTACCATTGATTATTTGTATCATAATCGACCATAATTGGAAACATATCCTTAACTGAATATGGAATATTACGATAATAGTGTATTTCACCTGAAAGATCATTCGATCTTTTTGTACAAACCATAATAGTATCTGAATGAATTGTATTGAAATCTCTCGGTTTTATCATTGTTTCGTAATATCCTAGCTCTTTTTCCATATCATCAAAACAGCTTAATGCGAGATCATCAATATAATAATTTGCCTCTGGTTTTCCGAAATAAATTTCGTCATATGGTATATCAAATTGTTCTAATGTTTCAAATGTCGTTTTTCCAATATCTTGTAGGATTTTACCTACATTACCTTTATGTGTTCTCATTCTTCTCGCTGTATATATAATAATTGTGTGTCCAAACCGTTTGAGATATTTAAGCAATTCAATATTTTTGTGTATTGGTTCTACTGTTTTATAATCATTTGGAACTCTTGGAAATGTTACTAAAGTATTATCTAAATCGAAACAATAACGTTTTGGTTTTACCATTAACTCACCGTTTATAGAGCTATATCTTGGGTAATTATGACAAAATAAACGTACTTGGGTTGGAGTACCTAAACAAACGTAATTATTCGTATTTATATTTTTCTTTTTGAATTGCGATCCAGCATTTATCATTTCTTTAATCACAGTTGATGTATAAAATTCATTTTTCTGTAGAATATTATTGTCAATTATGTGCTTACAATACGTTAGAAGTGCTTTTTTAGATGAAAAACCATAAACCCCACAACAAGCATCGTTTGATATTTTTTCTTTTTCTACAATGTTTTTTATTACATCACTTTCGGTATTGCATTCAACATAACTATAAATTGGTTTTTCTTGGTGGTCGTTGAAAGTAATCAACATATTTTCTTTATTCCATGCTTTTATAATGTCGCATGTATAGAAATTATCTCCATCTATACATAATACAGGTTCATCTAAATACGCTCTTTCCAAAGCACCAAGAGATATATATATTGTTTCTGCAGCCCCTCTAGTATCGTTATTCAAACATAAAAATTTGAAATTTACTTTGGGATATTCCTTTAACAACATGTCTTCTAGACGGTAAGGTTTATATACTCGATTGTATGGTATATATATGATTGTATCTTCATTTTGCGGAATATTCAAATTGTCTAGTAGCCAAAATAGTATTGGTTTTCCCATAACATTGATTAATGCTTTTGGTTTTTTATAACCATTTTGAGAGAAACGTTGTCCTGTTCCGCCTAAAGGTATTAATAAAATCATATTAATACATTTAGTTACTGAAGTCCCTTTATATACCTTTGTTAAGAACCGGTTGTTTGTTTTTTAAGATATTGTACATTCATTTCTTTTATATCTCTTTTCTCCTTGTACGATATTTTATGACTTTCTGGTTTTTCTTCTGGTTCATTACTAGCGGAACCAATAATTGCATTTAATAATTGTTCTACTCCAGTAACATCTAATAAAAATTTCGAACCTTTGCTGTATTTTTCTTGCCTAGAATATGTACTTTGACCAACTTTTTTTTTATGGTCATTATTTTGTTCAGTGTCACCATTCTCATTTTTTTTGTCCCCAAATTCTATCAGTGGTTTTTTTGGATAAAAATAATGTTCAAAAGTTGTTGTTTTTTCGATCATGTTATCTACGTGATTTTCTATATTTTTCGATTCTTTAGTAGGAAAATAAGAAGATATCCAATTGTGAACAATATGATCGAAATAAGGATCTGTATTTAGTCTTCTTAGTTCTCGTAATGCGAACGCTCTTCTCTCATCTATTTTTTCTTTTTCGTGATCACTTTTGTTACTATACTCAATGTTGTTTTCAAATTCGGTTGAATCTATGTAGTCTATTATACTGTATATGATTGTTGTATTTTCATCCTTTTTATTTGGTGCAACATTGCGAACTTTTTTGTATATATCAAATATTTTTTGTAATTTTTCAGTTTCAGTTTCAGTTTTTTTATCATCAGCGATAATAAAATTCTTCACTTCATCTCTATGTTGCTCTATTTTAGGATTCCCTCCTTTCTGAAGTTTTACAGTTTTTTTCTCTAAAATATCGTTTATTTGAATCCCTCTTTTTTTCCCTTGTAAAATAAGAGTTTGTAAATCGCGATTCATTCCGGTTTTCTTGATATTGTTTATTGCTGTTTGTTGCGTATATTTCCTACTTTTAGATTTTTTTACCATAGTACTTGTGAATTATACACGTAATTCAGATAATTATTTAGAATAATGTTTCAATTAAAATATAAATAAATCATATAATGGAACAACTCCAAATCGCGTTTTTATTAGGAACGCTTTATTTAATATTCACCATATACGTGATGTTATACAACTCTCTTGGTAGGTTTGATAAGTCTTATGTAGTTTTATCTATAATATCTGTATTTATTTTGATGGTTGGATTAGCGGTAGGTCACTGTTCTATTATTAATCCATTGCATTATATTATAGTTTTTCTAGTTATTTGCAGTATTTTCTTAAGCAACGTATTTTTAGTTATGATTTCATTTTTTATTACATTTTCTGTAAAAATTTCATGGATTGTATATGGATATTGTGTTTTAAATAAAGGTCCAAATCGTCTAGGTTTTGATAAAGAAATGGATATTGGTATGAATATGCTTTTGCTTATACAAATCGCAAAGATAGTTTATCATTATTATAAGAAGAAATAGACACTCACCATCTATTCTTTTTTACTGTAATTTGACTACCAACTTTTTTTTTCTTTGATTTATTCGGATCATAAGCTTCATCTTCATCATCTGAACCCATGTCTCTTGAAATGTCCCAAAATTCTTTGGAACCTAATTTAAAGTCAGGACGGTTTTCTGCTTTATACCAAAATATTTGGTCCTGTAATTTATTAGATTTTGCATTATTGTTTATTACTAGACATTCATAATTTTCAGTTGTTTGATCCATAACACTGCTAAAAGATTCTAATGTAGGAAACATGCTTGCATAATTTTCCCAAATTCTTTTACGGTTTGTTAAATAAGGTTCTCTTAAAATAAACACATAATCTATATTTGTTCTAAGAGTTGGTGGTATTCCTAAAGGATACTGCATTGTAATAATCAACATAACTTTCCAATGGCGCCCATTCATGAAAAGTAACCGCATCAATTTATCTCTTGACCAAGAATTATCATACAAACAATCGTCTAATATAACAAATGTTCTAGGATCGATTGTTGATCTTTTGTATTCTTCTACTTCTTTTTTCATTTGTTTCAACACCGTTTTTTGTCTTCTCAAAATATTTTCAATTAAAACAGAACTATATTCATCATGAATAAAAAGTTTAGGAACATGTGCTGAATAAAATCCATTTCCGGCTTCTGTACCAGATATTACAGTTCCAATGGGTACATCTTGATGAAAGTATAAAAGATCTCTCACTAAGTAAGTTTTACCAGTATCACGACGTCCAATGAGAACAATAACTGGTCCTTTATTTTCATTCGGACGAAACGTGATGTTACGCATGTCAAACTTTTTTAATTGTAGAGTCATATATGATAATGAAATATGTTAAATTAATCTAATTTAGCGAATATTTCGTTTAGTAATTTAATTTTGTTTATGTTTCCATTTCATATTGAATGGCATTTTCATTAAAACATAATACTATTAAAAAACAGAGTGAAATTTTGTCTTTAGAAGTTGACAAAAGTGTATATGATCCAATGGACATTAAGGAACATCAAAATTATAATCCGCTTTATTCAGTATTTTATGACTTGAATGAAACAAATTACAATAATGTTTGTTTTCCTGATACTAGTAAGATTGATAAAAAAAAGTCAAGTGTATTCATAAAATACTCTCCGTTATTGGATCCTGTTCATTATTTGATAGGAAAATACTCTAATGAAGAAAAGCAGATCAAAATATTACCCACACTTACTAATAAAGAAGAGTGTATGCAAAAGATGTGTTGTCCTAATAATGCTTCATATGTTGATAATTTTTTCAACTATTTGTCAAGTCAAATTAAGGCACTACATAAGGTTGATAATGCAATCTCTTATTTTGGATCGATATTAGCGATTCAAAAAAAGTTCAAATATAATATCACAGATGATTTAGAATATCTACAAGAATCTGACTACTTTAATAAAAACAAAAATATTACGTATGAACTTCAAACTTCTCATATTTATAATATGAATAATGCGAATACACAAACAAATCGACCTAAGATACAGATTCATGATGAAGAAGTTCTTAATGACGTTGAAGATATAATTTGTGACGACATTGTAGAAACAATCACACTAGAAGAAAGCGATCTTTCTGACGTTATTTATAAAGTTGATTCTGACAAAGAAGATAACGATGACAGTGATGATGACAGTGAATTATGTTACAGTTCAGATGAATCAGTTAGTGGAGATATCGAAAATATTTCAGACTCTATAGGAGAAGGAATATATAATGACCCTCAAAATGATGATGATGACGATGATGATGACGATGATGACGATGATGACGATGATGACGACGAGGATGAGGAGGATGAGTCATTTTCATATATATATGACTTTCCAGTACAGATGATCGCAATGGAAAAATGCGATGGAACATTTGACAAATTACTTGAAGATGAGACTTTGGAAGATAATGAAATAATAAGCGCCTTGATTCAAGTTATTTTTACATTAATCATTTACCAAAATTCATTTTTGTTCACACATAACGATTTACATACGAATAATATACTTTACAAAAATACGACTAAAAATTTTTTGTTTTATAAATACAAAAACAATACATATAAAGTACCTACATATGGTAGGATTTATAAAATAATTGACTTTGGTAGAAGTATCTATAAGTTTAAGGATAAAACGCTTTGTAGTGATAGTTTTGCATTAGAAGGTGATGCGAATGGTCAATATAATACAGAACCATATTTTAACGAAAAAAAGGCAAGATTAGAAACAAACATGAGTTTTGATTTGTGCCGACTTGGTTGTTCAATGTACGATTTTTTGTTTGACAGTGATGAACCATTACCAAAACAAATGACAGAAGTTCAAAAAATTGTTTGGAGATGGTGCCAAGACGACTATGGAAAAAACATCCTTTACAAACGCAATGGAGAAGAAAGGTACCCAAATTTCAAATTATACAAAATGATTGCACGTATAGTTCATGGACACACACCAGATAAACAATTAGAGTATTCGATTTTTTCACAATATAAGATTTTGAAAGCAGATAAAAAACTACCAGTTATAGATATAGATAAAATCCCCAAATATTATGGTTCTTAATCAATGATAAATATGTGACATATAAATATATTTTTATTTATATACTAACCATCTTTATGGAAAACAACATGAAGATGTTGAGAGATTTTCAGAAAAATGGTATAAAAGTCTTGGAAAACTGTAGCCAAAATGTTCTAGAAAATATGGTATTATTGTCGAATAAACAATACCATTGCTACCAAGATGGTGATAATTCACCCTTTCTTACAGATTCTCAATACGATGTACTGAATGATTTTATAACTGAAAAATTCCCAAACTCTCAATCACTTGGTATAGTCGGATGCGAAATACTTGATTCTAAACAAAAGGAAGTACTACCAGTAAATATGCCATCAATGGATAAAATAAAACCTGACACAAAATCTCTTGATTTGTGGAAAGGGAGATTCAGTTCTCCATATGTGATATCGGACAAACTAGATGGAGTAAGTGGGTTATACAGCACTATCAATAACAAGCAATCTTTATACACTCGAGGCAATGGTACAGTTGGTCAAAATATTTCTTCTTTATGGGAATGTATATCGGACATTCCAATGATTCCAAATGTTATCATACGTGGGGAATTTATAATATCAAAAAACATATTCAATCAGTTTTATAAAGATAAATATTCAAATATTCGAAATATGGTTGCTGGTTTAATTAACAGCAAAAAGAAACTTTCCATTATGAAGGACATACAGTTTATCGCATATGAAGTTATTGAACCGGTAATGAAACCAAGTGATCAAATGTTGTATTTAGAAAACTGTGGTTTCAATACAGTAAGAAATGAAACTGTAGATTATTTATCAAACCCATTATTGTGTGATTATTTGATAAAGCATCGAGAAACAAGCAAATACGAGATAGACGGTATAATTGTGTCTAGTGATAATATATTCAAAAGAACTGAAAGGAATCCAGAACATTCTTTTGCGTTTAAAATGGTTATTTCAGATCAGATTGCAGAAACAGAAGTAGTTGATGTAATCTGGACTGCTAGCAAAGACGGATATTTGAAACCTCGTATTCGTTTGAATCCTGTAACTATAGGGGGATCAAAAATAGAATATGCGACTGGATTCAATGCAGGATTTATAGAGCTAAATAAAATTGGCATTGGAGCAATCGTTAGTGTAGTGCGTAGTGGAGATGTGATACCATATGTTAATAAGATTATCAAACAAGCAGATACACCTAAAATGCCTACCGTTCCATATACATGGACAAATAGTCACGTTGATATTGTAGTTACAGATAAAGACAATGATCCGACTGTATTAGAAAAACAAATAACATCATTCTTTACTACAATTGAAGTAGATGGATTATCGTCTGGAAATGTTAAAAGAATAATAGATTGTGGTTATGATACGATTCCTAAAATAATTCGAATGACGGAAGAAGATTTTATGAAAGTAGAAGGCTTCCAAGAAAAATTATCTAAAAAGATTTGCAATGGAATTCAATTAAAAATTCAAAATGCGGACTTTTCAACTTTGATAACTGCTTCAGGATGTTTAGGAAGAGGGATCGGAGTAAAAAAAATTAAACAGATTTTAGGAGAATTTCCTGTAATTTTAACTTCATCTGAATCAGAAAAAGAAAAGATAAGAATGTGTCAGAGAATAAATGGTATTGGAAAAGAAAATGCCCAAATATTTGTTCAAAATATTCCTAAATGTATTCATTTTCTAAAATCTTGTAATTTACAAAATAGAATGGAAAAACAAGAAAAAAACTTTTTTCCTAAAGAAGAAAATGATTTAAAGAAAACACATCCATTATTTGAAAAAAAACTTATATTTACAGGATTTCGTGATAAACCATTTATGGAATATTTAGAAAGAACTTATGGTGTTTCTTTTTCCTCATCAGTGTCTAAAAATATTTTTATAGTTGTGACAAAATCACTAGAAGATAAGAATACAAAGATATCACAAGCTGGAACTATTGGAATTCCTGTAATGAGCTATGAAGAGTTTAGAAAAACATATCATTAGCATACCGACAAAATAATTCTAAAATAGTATTATTTTGTTATTTCCTATCACTTTTATATTACTCTTCAAAGGGCTTCCTTTGAATTGTATTGCTTTTTTCGGTGTTTGCAACTTCTCTACTTTCAAAATCAACAGTTTCTTTTACACCTACTAAATTACCTTCTTCATCTATAGTTTGTGTAAGCTTATTTCCGCTTTTCTTTGCTTTATCTATGTTGTCTTGTATAGCTTTGCGTTTTGCATCGTACAATCGTTTTTCAAATTCTTCCTTTGCTTTCTTTTCATTTTTCAGCTTCTCGTGATGAAGTTGATTTAATTCTTCCTCTAAAAATTCTATACGACCTGTTTTGTACGCATCTGGATCTAAAGGTGTCCAAACGAAATTTCTTCCAACAAAAATATCATGATTTGGATCTTTATCGCGAAGTTCTTTAGCGTATTTTTCTGCTTCTTCTGGTGTAGAAAAGTTACCACGGTTTATGAATCCACGAACAGAGGTTTGAAATTGGTTTTCATTGTTAAACTGTTGTCCAAGTCTTTCTTCATTCTTGTCCATAAACTGCTTAAAATCTCCATCAACATCTTCTCTCTTTAACACATTTTCTTCTTCTTTACAAAACTCTACTAAATCATTCATTATTGATTCGGCGTCAATATTGTACTTGAACGATAGAAATTGAGTAAAATCTGAAAACATAGATACTGCTTTACTATATTGCCATTGTTTTACGAATTTTTCAAACATAAATATATCTCTTTTTTGAATTATTTTTTCCGGAGAAACAAATGAATAACATCCATATTTTTGGTTAGGAATAACAGGATCTTCATTCAATAAATCAACGTATTTAGGATTAAGTTTGTTATTGGACGTTGTCTTTTTCTCAAAAGTTTTGTTAGACATGTTTAGGAATTATTATATAATACTATCTATATTCAAATTTAAGTTCTTTTATTATGATATATTTTTTGTTTTAGTATATTATAACAAAGCATGACTAATATGGTTGACTTTAGCGAATTTGTCAAAAGAGCAATTAAATATATTGTTGAAGGTATCATGGTTGCTATTGCAGCATTTGCAATCCCAAAACAGAAATTAAACATTGAAGAGGTCGTAATTATAGCGCTTTCAGCTGCAGCAACGTTTGCCGTATTGGACGTATTTGTCCCTACTATGGCTGCAAGTGCAAGAGGAGGTGCAGGATTCGGTATAGGTGCAAATCTTGTCAAGTTTCCAAGGTTGGGTTAAATAAAACAAGTAAATTTAAACCCTCGAAGATATAAAATGAGACATTTCAAATCTTCACTTTCAACAAAAATAACATTATCATATTTATAACGTTATTTTATTTTGTTTATACCAGTGAAGATTTGAAATAAGATCTCATTTCAGAGCGTCATTGTAAAATGTTACTTGTATCTATACTTCAATATTTCATTACTTTCATTTACTGAGCAAAATTTATCATTACAATTAAAATCGTGTACGGAACGAATAAGTTTTGTATAATTATTTTCAAAATCACAAATATCTAAATTATTTGTTGGTTTATAAAGTACTCTAAAGTTGATTGCTCTTCGTTTTGTGTTTTTTACAATTAGATCGCTGCAATGGAAAACAGATGGATTCATTATAAATACTTCTCCAATTTTTGCATCAAGATACTTTATTTTTGGATTCAATTCATCAATACTATTAAATTTACTAGTGATCTCAGGAAAAAAATATCCAGATCCATTTTTTGTAATTGTAACACCATTGTTTTGTATGCTTATTGCACGAGCAGGTTCTACCATATCTGTTTCCATTATAAACATATTTCCTCTTGGTTTAATTTCATCATCTTCTTCTAGCAATATCCAAATTTGAAAACCATTACTTTGACAAAATGTCCCCCATTCTAGATCTGTATGAAAAAATGGAAAATAATTTCCTGGTATATTTAGTAAATCTACTATAACAAGGTCATCAACGTGTACTGGTTTTTGATCACAATGAATATATTTAGCAATTCTGCCAAGAAGTACATCCAATGTACTGTGATCCGGATTTTTTATTTTTAAATCATCTAATAATCCATTTGTAATATTTTTATTAAGAAGAGAGTATTCGTTTTTTGCATTCCTATTTATGTTTATTTTATTATCACCAACGATAATATCATCATTGTAATGTGGTTTAATAATATTATTGAAGTTATCAAAAAAATATTTTGATTGATAATTAATAATTGGTGTAAAAAAATAACTCAAAATAAAATAATACGTTTCTTTGGTATTGTAATAGTAATTATAAATACAAGTTAATGTAATAATAGTTATAAGTATGTAAAATACATTTTTTATTGTTTTGTTAAAAAGTTTATGTTTCATATATAATTACATTTGAAATATTAGATTTCAACAAAAATAACATTATCACATTTATGACATTATTTAGGGTATGCTTGTTTTAATGTGTTTTCTTATTGTAAAATTGAAGCATTTATAATCTTTACAAATCAAAAATAAATGACAAATGCCTAAAACAAAGTATAATTTAAATTTATTGAATAATTTTGCATCGGAGTACAACATAACTTTTATGACTCTAAGAAACAAAAAGTAAAATGTCACATGTAGTAAAACATTGTGTTTTGGTATTCAAACGCATTAAGAATAGAAATTTACACTGTAGGGAAATATTCCCAATCTAAATAATCACAAACTTTTTTCCAAATCATATCTTGTTCTAGTTGCTTGATTCTGTCTTTCATCATTGGAATAAAAGGCAAATATTGATGTTGATCTAGTAATACACATAATTGACATAAAATATAGGTATAGTTGAAAAAATTAGTTCTTGTAATAGGACAAAATATAGCCCATGGTTGCTGTATTTCAATAAACAATACACAAAGTGTATCAATTAATTCTTCATTCATCAATGGTGGTTTAATTCCCAATATAGAATTTATATATTGAATATGTTCAAAATATTTATTATATCCCAATATGCTTAATATATTTCGCATTTCTAAGTAATTCAATTCACTTATTTTCTTCCTTTCTTTTTTAATTCTTTGTTTTACAGCGTCAAGAACTTCTTCAGGTATCTTTGTTGTTTCTTTTGCTTGAAATTGTGATAATATTTCTTTGAAATGATTTAATCGTATATAAGCAGTATAAGATACTTCATTTGGCATTTCTTTGTTGAGTGGTTTTTGATTATCTATAATGTTTGTCATAAATTTACCACATTTTACATTGTTACAGATAAGAACACCTTCTTCTTCAAGTGGAATTAGTTCGCCTTGATTGCAAAATAAACATGTTTCTGTATTCATGACGTAATCTTGCAATTGTAACGTGTCATTTGTTCCTACATTTTTCCAAAACTGTTGATATAATTTTTTGCTGTTTTTATACTTATCGGAATGTACATTGGAACTCTCATCTGTTGTACCTTTTATTTTGAAAAAAGAATTTATTGTATTGGAATCTTTAACGTTGTCTCCGTACGATATTTTCTGTTTTTCTTCGTAGTAATGAAATATAATTTTGGCATTTTTCATCAAGTACTTATTTTTAGATGTTTCTAATTCACGTACTTCTTTCATTTTCGATTTGATCGTTTCAACGTTGTCGTAATAAGACTCATTTTTTTTATTTTTATTTTTTTTCACTTTTTTTTTAAGTCCTTCTATTTCAGTTTTTAATTTAGGAATTGTATCGTTTTCTATTACATAATACATTTGCATTATATCATTATGTTTTTCATCGAGTGTTATAGTATTTTCTTTTTTTTTTAGATTTGTCTCCATTACATTTAAGTATTCCATTGTTTTAAATTATTTATTGTCTTTTAATAAATAATTATTTTTATAGTACGTTTTTGTGCATTTTTTCCATGAAATATATCACATTTTCACCCTACATATATGGTAATCATTATTTTTATTATTTTTATTTTTTGTATTTTTAGTCTAGTGTTTATGTAGCGCAATACGGTAATTATTGAAAAATAAAAATATTTAGGCATATTATATTAATCAGAATGGCTGGTGCACTCATGCAAATCGTCGCCTATGGCGCCCAAGATCTTTTCCTAACTGGAACCCCTGAAATCACTTACTGGAAGGTGTCTTATCGCAGACACACAAATTTTGCTATGGAGAGTATTGAACAAACTTTCCAGGGCCAGGCTGACTTTGGACGACGTGTAAGCGCTGTTTTGTCAAGAAACGGTGACCTTGCTTACCGTACGTACCTTCAGGTTACACTTCCTGAAATTAGTCAAGAACTTAACCAATCTGGAGATGTTTATGCTAGATGGTTGGATTACATTGGTGAGCAGATGGTTGCTGTTGTAGAGGTTGAAATTGGTGGCCAGAGAATCGACCGCCAATACGGTGACTGGATGCACATCTGGAACCAGCTTACCATGAGTTCCGAACAACAGAAAGGATACTGGAAGATGATTGGACATACCACCCAGCTTACATACATCACTGATCCTAGCTTTGCTTCTGTTGCTGGACCATGTGCTGCATCTGGAGGACCTGCTCAGGTTTGCGCACCTCGCAATGCTCTTCCTGAGACCACTCTATATGTTCCACTTCAGTTCTGGTTCACAAAGAACCCTGGACTTGCACTTCCTCTTATTGCTCTTCAGTACCACGAGGTTAAGATCAATCTTGATATCCGACCTATTGGAGAGTGCTTGTGGGCTGTAAGTTCTCTATCATCTACTGGAACATCAAGTGTCCAAGTTACAAGTGCATACCAGCAATCTCTTGTTGCAGCTTCTCTATACATTGATTACATCTTTTTGGATACCGATGAGAGACGCAAGATGGCACAGAACCCTCACGAGTATTTGATTGAGCAGCTTCAATTCACTGGAGATGAGTCGGTTGGATCTTCATCTAACAAGATCAAGCTTAACTTCAACCATCCTTGTAAGGAGCTCATCTGGGTTGTTCAGCCTGATGCCAACGTTGATTACTGTGCTTCTCTTGAGGGAGGATCTGTTCTTTACAAGACTCTTGGAGCTCAGCCTTTCAACTACACTGATGCAATTGATGCTCTTCCTAACGCTGTACATGCTTTCGGAGCTCCTGATGCTACATCCGGAACTGATGCTTTCATTACCGATAGTGGTCTTTTCGAGACCATGGGTGCAGGTGATGTAACTGAAGCTGCTACTAATTGGAGTACACCATTTGATGCTACTACTGCATCTGGTGTTTCCGATGCTGGTACATTCGTCCTCGCTGAGACTGCTCTTGATATGCATTGCTGGGGTGAGAACCCTGTTGTCACTGCTAAGCTTCAGCTTAACGGACAAGACCGATTCTCTGAGCGTGAGGGATCTTACTTTGACGTTGTTCAGCCTTACCAGCACCACACACGTGCTCCTGACACAGGTATTAACGTCTATTCTTTTGCTCTTCGCCCTGAGGAACACCAGCCATCTGGATCATGCAACTTCTCCAGAATCGACAACGCTGTTCTTCAGCTTGTTCTTTCCTCTGGAACAGTTGCTGGTGTCAGTACCGCAAAGGTCAGAGTCTATGCTCTATCTTACAATGTGCTAAGGGTAATGTCAGGAATGGCAGGTATTGCTTATAGCAATTAAATATCGTATTTTGCACATACTTCAAAAATTATACTTTTTATTACAAGTATAATTAAACAAATCAATTATATATGAATCATACTCACAATGTAGATTTACTATCTACAAGAGAAAGATTACGGAAAATACATGTCTGGTTAAATACATATCAATGTAGAACTGGATTCAGTAATCGTACTTTATTGTTGATGCATATACAAAATTTTGATAGAACATTGTTGTTACCTGTTTTATGGGAACGACGAAAAAATTTTGTAATGTTTTTGTCAGAATTTTTTGATTTAAAACTAAGCAATGAATCGAATGCTACATCAGTAGGTAACAAAAAACTCATAAATATATTGAATGATTACAATAGAAAAAAATGTCAATTACTAGAATCTGTTTTTGTTTTGACACCAATCCATCGGTTGATCACTTCTTTTTTATAGGAATACAAATCACTTATATAACTATCAAAATATTCCTAAAATATTCTTTTTTGTTTTTCTCAACACTGAATTTATTTTTTTCACAGATTTTTTATTATTCTTTTGCAAGTGTAATAGAAGGTCTCGTTCCTTTTCCTTTAATCGTACGTCAGAATCATCATCATATTTTGACAAAACTCTCTCTAATTTCTTAATGTTCTTTTTCTGATTTGGCATTTCCTTGAGTGACCTACCTATCTTGTAGTATAGTACGTTTTTACTTGTATCGTAGTATAGATTACCGTTTTTGCAGAATTTACTACTGGAATAATTGTTTATTTTTATTCTCATTGTATATATATATATATAAAATTGAAAAAGTTTGCTTGTCTAATAATGATAATATTATTAGACAAATGGTAAAATGTTGCGAAGAAGACTGTGGAAAAAGAGCAATTTATAATTTTCAAGGTGAAAAAACGGCATTGTATTGTGCTTCTCATAAAATAGATGGTATGATTAATTTGAAGTCAAAAAAATGTTGTCAAGAAGACTGTGAAAAATTAGCATCTTGTAATTTTCCAGGTGAAAAAACAAGATTGTATTGTGCTTCTCATAAAATAGATGGTATGATTAATGTGAAGTCAAAAAAATGTTTTGAAGAAGGCTGTGAAAAATTACCATCTTGTAATTTTCCAGGTAAAAAAACAGGATTGTATTGTGCTTCTCATAAAATAGATGGTATGATTGATGTGAAGACAAAAAAATGTTGCGAAGAAGACTGTGGAAAACATGCAACTTATAATTTTCCAGGTAAAAAAACAGGATTGTATTGTGCTTCTCATAAAATAGATGGTATGATTGATGTGAAGACAAAAAAATGTTGCGAAGAAGACTGTGGAAAATCAGCAACTTATAATTTTCCAGGTGAAAAAACAGGATTGTATTGTGCTTCTCATAAAATAGATGGTATGATTAATGTGAAGTCAAAAAAATGTTGCGAAGAAGACTGTGGAAAATATTCATCTTACAATTTTCCAGGTAAAAAAACGGCATTGTATTGTGCTTCTCATAAAATAGATGGTATGATTGATGTGAAGACAAAAAAATGTTGCGAAGAAGACTGTGGAAAACATGCAACTTATAATTTTCCAGGTAAAAAAACAGGATTGTATTGTGCTTCTCATAAAATAGATGGTATGATTGATGTGAAGACAAAAAAATGTTGCGAAGAAGACTGTGGAAAATCAGCAACTTATAATTTTCCAGGTGAAAAAACAGGATTGTATTGTGCTTCTCATAAAATAGATGGTATGATTGATGTGAAGACAAAAAAATGTTGTCAAGAAGACTGTGAAAAATTAGCATCTTGTAATTTTCCAGGTGAAAAAACAAGATTGTATTGTGCTTCTCATAAAATAGATGGTATGATTGATGTGAAGTCAAAAAAATGTAAAAGTAATTGGTGTGTGACACTTGCTGGTAAAAAATATGATGGTTATTGCCTTTATTGCTTTATGAATTTATTTCCAGATAAACCAGTATCACGTAATTACAAAACAAAAGAATATGCGGTAGTAGATCATGTAAAAACCAAGTTTCCAGATGTAGACTGGATTACAGACAAAACTGTAAATAATGGTTGTTCAAAACGTAGACCAGATTTGTTATTGGATTTAGGTTATCAGATATTAATAGTTGAAGTAGATGAGAATCAACACAATAATTACGATTGCAGTTGTGAAAATAAACGCATCATGGAATTATCGCAAGATGTAGGATATAGACCAATCGTGTTTATCCGGTTTAATCCAGATGGATATGAAAAAGATGGTAAAAGCATTGCATCGTGTTGGGGTAATAACAGTCATGGAATATGTACAGTAAATAAGTCAAAAAAACTTGAGTGGGAAAAAAGGTTATTTGGATTGGAACAACAGATTAACTATTGGATAAATCCCAATAATATTACAACTAAAACGATTGAAATAGTTCAACTGTATTATGATGTATAACTATGAAATGTTAATGGAGCAGAGGGTTCTTTTAAAATGTATGCTTCTACTGGTTTTTCTATGCTTTCATGGAATTCTGTATAGTGATTTACGTGTCTATAATTTCTTTCAATAAAGTTCATTTTTTTTATGTATAAGAGATAATACTTTTCCTTTTTTTCTTTATAATTATTTTTGTAAAAAAAAGCAGTATCCATTTTCATTTTGTACTTATTGTACTTTGCTTTGTATTTTACGTATTCTAAAACGTCTTCTTCTAGTAGCAAAACTGAAAATCGTTCATGTGTCATATATGTTCGCTAAATATTTTTTTATACCAGTGAAGTTTTGAAATGGGACGCCTTTTTGGGCGTCGTTTCAAATCGTTACTGAAATCCGACACTCTATGATTTAAAATGGGATATTTTAAATGTTCGAGGGTTTAAAACTTCAAGGATTTATAATATGAAATCGCTACACTTATCTTGATCTACTATAAGCGGACTATTGTATTTGGTAACAAATCCATAATCGATTAACATATTATATACTGTATTATTGTAGGATAAGAAAAAATCAGATACATCTCTTGCCAATACAAACAATGTGAGTCCATTATTATCGGATACAATTGAATACTGATAAAGATCATCTATTACTGGCCCTACTGCTAATACCCAATAAGGAGCATCTCCTGGTGTTCCATCTAAAGATACTGTAAGTTCTCCACCAGACGCCCCTTCTTTGTAATATGCATAACCATATATAGTATCTAAAGAACCATCACGTGTTTGTTCTTTGTTGAAAACAGAAATGTTGTTATCAGAAATCACTTCATAATAAGCAGTAATACATTTTCCAAAACCCTGGAATGATCGATCCACCAAGTCTTCGTACACTTCAAACCATAAACCGGTGTATTGTGTTACATTTAAATCTGGTATTGGCTTCACAGCAGTAGTCGTAGTAAATAGAGATAATGTTGTAAGTATATAATATAAATTGACAAACATTGTGTATATTATATAATGGCTTGACGTTTTAATTCATTTCTAAATATATTATTTCAAATTCTGAAAGTTCATATTGAACTTATTATTCTTCTTAACTGGTTCGTTAATGTATTTTTGTACTGCAGGATATATTTGTCCTAACTCAATGTCTTTTTTTTCGTTTTCTTGAGAGATATTTGTATTACTGTTATGATCTTCTTCAATTATTTCATTTTCGTTGTTACTTGTATCTTCGTTTGAACTTCCACAAAGCCAAAATGCTTTAGATAATTGTATTGTAGATTTTATTTTATTGTCCGCTTCTTCTATTATAGGATCAACTGTACTAGTAACAGTTTCACCTAATTTTTTCATTGCTTGTATAACAAGCTTATTTTTTTTCTTAATTCGTCTAAAATTGGGTCGATTTAAAATATTCCAATGATCTTCTAGGAATTCTTGAATGTCTTCAAGATTATCAGTAAAATCATTTTTGATCAAATTCAAATTACCACCAAACTTATTGATGTACTTATCATGAGATACCAGCTCTGAATATTTTTTGAAGTTATCTTCGAAAAATTTATTGACATCTACTTTTCTCTCAATTGTATCAAGCAACAATATATTATTTATGTTATTTTTAATGTACTCGTAATCTTTTGACGTGTTAAAAGAGTTTTCCAAAGAGTTGAAGACTCCCATACACATTTCACCACCAAAAACAGCAGCTACAATAAGTGAAGTTACACTGCTACCAATTTGAATTGTTTTGCTAAAGCTGTCCATTTCAAAAATCGCATAAGCATTCAGAGCGCTTAGTAATACAAGTGGTGTATTTATTACCATTAACATTTTTTTTGTTCTGTTGTAATCGTTCAAATATTTTTCGTGTAAAGTTTTAGCGTTGTTTTGAATGGTTTTCAAAGATTTTTCTATACTCTCTGTCCACATTATATTTTATATTTATAGTTTATTTATGAAAAAATATAAAGAATGTTTTTGTTATGTTGCAAAATTGAATATTTTTTTTAATGAAAACTCTCACATACTAACACGTCAAGTGTATTTAAATATGTTTATTTTTCAACTTCCTTTTGATGTATTGAGAGAAATATTCTCCTATGATAATACTTATCATGAATTTTTCAAAAATTATCCCTTGAAACAAAAATTAAAAAATGAAATAATTAAGACGAACTATTTCAAAGAAGAAACTAAAAATAGGATATTCGATACGTTATTTGAACTTCTCTATAGCGGAGAACAGTTTGGTTGGTCAAATGAATTTGTTTCTTACAGTCCAGATCTCAATATTTCGAGTTATGAAAAGAGTATCCATTGTTTTACAGATTCAAGCAACATAGACATTTTGTTTTATTGCAATGGAGGAAATATTGGATTCAAAATAGTTCCTAAAAATATTTTAGAAAATGAAAATCTCACCGCAAATGAATTATTAATTGATAATATTGATTACTTTGATGGATTTGTTGTAGATGGTGATGAATCATTACAATTGTTAAAACCTCGTCTGTGTAGAGAAACTTTGGATATGTTTATGGAAAAGCATAAAACAAGCATGAGACTACCATCATATATTAACATGGAATCATTTGATAACATTGAAAGTGAAACATATAAAAATGATTGTTACCATATTTGGTTTGCGTTTTAACTTTATAGAAATGAAAAGATTCTTTTATAAAATTGATGAAAGATGTTTAGAAAAGTATCAATATATATTAGAAAGAGAAAATGGAAACCCAACAAATTACACTTACCTGCAAAACTTTAAGAGGCATTCTCGACAATTGCATTGAAAGCAATCAACTGTGTCTAAAAGATTCAAAAAAATACATTATACATTGTCGATCAAGTGATTACTTGAATGCAGCTAATAATGATTCTAGAAATTTAGTTTTTGGACTAACGCCTCTACATGATGGCTTTCCAAATAAAAAGGTAATGTAATTGAATTTACCCTTGTATTCTATTTTCTTTTCTCCGATGTAAATTAAAAATCCAGTAATTGTACTGGCTAAAAATACTATAATCATTGAAAAGTTTGCATATTCTAGAAAGTTGTTTGTTTTGTTGGGTTCTTTTTTTTTTTCTTCGTCAGATTCATCATGATTGTTTGAATCATTTATTTCGTTTTTCTTTAAATGTAATAAATAAATAATTGACAAAGATACCATTGAAATAATGAAAAATAATACATTTGTGTTTATCAAAAGCAAGAATATTGCGTACAAGATTAAACTTGTTGATAGAATGTCACTTAATTCTTTAGATGAAGTTGTATCTACTAGAACAACAAAGAAGATCATAGTTAAAAAAGCGAAAAAATGCTTCAAGAAAACATTTTCAGTCAGAACTTTTTGTACTTTACAGGGAAAAAGTTCTCCTAAATAATTGCCAACTACAATAAGGAAAAAAATAAAAATACAATGATATGGAGTATTGGAGATATTTTCTAACATTTATATACATAGATAATACATTTTCGTTACGAACGATTTAAAGATATTATTGCATCGCTTAACAACAATGAATACCCAACATAAATGGCTATTATCTACTCTTTTAGATTTTTATGAAAATAAAGAACATCTTGATATCGTGAAACAAATTATTAACCGTGAATACGTGGTAAAACAAAATAAAAAACTCTCAATTCGTATTGTAAATTGGTTTGTAACAAATTATGCAAAGCAACACTTTACGGTATATGATGTTCCTTCTGTCAATAAGAACGACAACAGTAAAAGATTTTTTGTATGGACAAACTACAAATCTACTGAAGATAGTTACTCTAAACAGATGTTTGATCCATATTGCAGACAAGAGAGAATACTGATACCGTATAATAGTAACCAAAGTATTGAGACAACAATTGGTCAGCTTCATTTTTTTAAATGGGCGATTATAAACAAGGTACTTGATTACATAATTCAAAACTTTGATGTTATTGAAAAAGACATGTCGACTAGATTAAATACATTGAAGAAGAAACCACTATTGGAATGTAAAACAAGGAAAAAAAGAGAAGAGTTGTCGGTTAATGCATGTAGAAGTATTCGCAAAGAATTATTTGAGACACAAGTTAAATTAGTATAAATTTACACGAAAATAATAAAGAAAAATACTTATTATAATATTATGTCAGAACGTAAGTATGTTTTTGCTAATTTACGTGTTCCTATAGAAGTGTTTGAAAATAAGAGTTACAATATTATGAATGATTATTTGAATGTTTCTGTAGAAAAATGTGAGGAATTACCAGAAAAACAATCACAGAACACAAATCTTATGGATCAACTATTTTCGATTTGTTTCAATAGTCAATATGATAGTGTAAATGCTGACATCGACAAAATAGAACAAGAACTATCTGTAGAAAATAAAGTAGAAGACCAAGAATCGAAAGAACTACATTTCGAAAATAATATTTTTGTGAAAAAAAATGATAAGATAATAAAAAAAAGGGAAAACGCTACCTTTAGAAAAAGACCATTTATTTGTAACAGATACACGCGAAGGAAATATTCAAATAACATTTAAATCACTTAAATACATAAAACGCTAATTATATAATTGATGAACAGAGTCGAACAATTAGCGGAAATTCAAAAAACTGGATTACAGTTATTTTCAAAGAAAAACCAAGATTATGGAGATGCATTTGCGAAATATGGACTAATCGGTGTATTGATGAGAATAGAAGATAAAATACAAAGAGGGTTATCTATTACTAATAATGGTATAAATTTAGTAGCAGACGAAGGAATGCGAGATACTTTATTGGATTTACATAATTATGCTGCCATGGGTATTATGTTGTTAGATGAAAATAAAAAGTGAAAAACTTTTAGGAAAGAAACATTGGTCGTTGATTTGGCTCAATACCAAAAGGTTTGGGTTCAATTATAGGAATTCTATCTATTACATGCAAACATTCAATATTGTTTAATTCTGGATTTACCATCGGAAGAGGTGATTCTAAATTTGAAGAACCTATTCCAAATAAGAACGATTCTATATCACAGTCATTTTTTGCTAAATCTCGAGCAGCAAATCTTCCTGTAAGAAGACCATTTCCAGGGAGGTTTAGCTGCTGTGCTTGTCCTTGTGATGCATGTATGTACATTAGCTCTTGGTGTTTTTTGATGGAAGCTGATTTTTCTAAAGCATAGTTTCCTGGAGTATTTTTATTGCGTGTTGATGTCATATATATATATATATTAGTTCTCAAAATACTTTTGAAGATTATTGTATTCAGCACATGATATTACTTCAGTAATACCGCTGTTTAAATAAAACCACACACATGTATGATACCAGGAAAAAGTATCATATGAACAAAGTACTGCTTGACCGATTTCCATGGATTCGGAAAACATTCTTGCAGCGGCAGATTTGTATAAATCTTGGAAAATACTGTTTTTCTTTGTTGCATAGAACAATTCATTCATTCCATTAACCATACTTTTATTATCAAAAAGCAATTCATCACGTGATATTTCATCTAATTCATCATAGTTATTTACTTTTCCATCATAGGAATACTTTTCGTTGAGGTCGAATTGAAAAACTTTTCGAATTGAATTTCTATATTCAATGTCATCTGAATATATCATTGCTGAAGGCAATTGTTTATATTTGTCTAAAAACGACATTTCTGGTTTTGGTTTTTTAAATAAAAACATTCATATAGTTTTTATTTAGATTAACAAGTGTTCGTATGTTTTATAAAATTATTGCTTACGACGAGTTCTTCTACTGCGTGATTTCTTGGATTTCTTAGATTTTTTTGCCTTCTTTGCTTTCTTTGCCTTCTTTTTCGATTTTCTTTTTGTACTCTTTTTCTTTTTACCACCAACAATTGTGGCTGTGCTTGCAACACCTCCTCCTTGAAATGGTTCAGTGGTAGCAGAGACAGAGGAACTCATTGACGCGAATGCTTTGTTTAGATCCATTATACAATATACATAGAAAAAAGATAAAATACTAATTTGAAATATAACGCTTAATACCCTTGAACGGAAGGTTTTGACTTTTGGCTAAAATAGTTTTCCTCCATCTCTCTAGTAGCCTGGCCACCACGAACCCATCCATCTAAAGCTAATTCTTCAATTGAATACTTTGCTTCTGATGCCTTTGATCTTTTATTTTCGTCTAGAGGATATTTGTCGAGAGGATTAAAGTTCTGTTCCATTACTGTACTAACACTTTTCTTTCCTCTAACATTTTCACCTTGCATCAATTGAGATTCTAAAGTTGGATCACATGAACCTTTTCCTAAATAAGGAACTGTTAAAAAAGTTCTAGGAAATAATTGAAGTTTCTCTAAAGGTCTTTGTGAATCGTTTTTCAATAATAAATTGGATTCATCTTCGATACGAGTACCACCTAATCCAAGCCCACCAATTGTTCCACTTGACATCATACCTGGATATTGTGTAGCAAAATTTATAGAGGTGTTTGACATTTTATCAGAAGAATAATTGCTTATAACACTGTTCAAGTATGCACTACTTTGAATATTACTTTGTGATCGATCACTCTGATCATTACCTATGCGGTCGGATTGATGAAATTTATAGTCAGACGTAAACTCAAACATTGATTTATATATTATATTATAACACATAAATCTTTTATTTTACAGAAATTATTTAATTTGTATGTCTTGCTAAATTACGAGCACATGCAAATGGATTTCCCTCTTTGCACGAAACCATACTACCGTAACAAAATTCAGCAAACGCACCTTGATCATTTGGTATAGTAGTACTAGGGTTGCTGTTAAATGGTCTAAGTGATTGTTCGAATACTAAATTATCTTCTAAACTCCTAAATAGTTTATCACTTAATTTTGGCTGTTCCGGATTCACTTGGTCTATCATTATTTTTGTATTTCTTATTATTTCATCTTGTGTTTCAGGTATATAGGATGGTGGTGCAGGTTTTTTATCATTTGGAGCACTATAGTCAGTGAGCATTACATTTTGCAAAGGGTTTTGATTTGTTGGTTCGCTAAATAAGTCGTTTGGTATAAGATGATTTTCTACATAGTCTTCAGCCGGATTATTTTTGAATCCTTCTGCAAACCTCACCTTTTTTTTATTGTTGTGTTGAATAATCCATATTGCACCTAAAGTCATAAACCCAATAACAACAACACGCCATGTTCTAAGAATAAAATACATTATAACACTAAGAATAATTACCATTCGAGACACTGCATTTAATTTTTGGTTATATGACATTGAAGAAACAGGAAAAAGCTCTAGTATGTTGGTTGGTGCAAATAACTCATTGGGATTATTACCCCAAAATTTTATTTTCTGATCTTCAGTTGTTACATCATTGCTTTCATTGCTACTTTTTTCTTTTTCCATTAATAATATATCTTATATCTATACTATATATTATTACAGGAATGTACATATTTTTAACCTGTTTCTAAATATTGCTAAAATAATTACACAAAAACATTAGCGAACAATTTTTACTTTTTCACATTGTTTATCCATTTGAAATGTATCACACGATTTTTCTCGTGGAACAATATGCAATACACATTTTGATTTTTCACCAGTTAAAGGTTCTGTACAACCTTTTTCTTTGTTTATTTTTTTACGTTTTTTTTGAGTTTCTGTACATCTCGAGCGAAAATGTTCATAACGATCTCTCACTGTTTCGTATGTAAGTGCAGATGTCTTACGGAGCATTTTGTTTATTAACTCGTGTAAATTGAAAACATACCTAGAAAATGTTTCTCTGTTTTTCATATGGGACATCTTTAAAGGTAATTTTTCAAAGTTTTTTGAGAGATTTTTTCTACACTTTCCACATGGTAAAACGTACTTTAAATTCAAGACAAAATCCCTATAATATTTCTTGTCAGATTGTGATGGTTTAACAGGATAATTAAAACTCATGGTATGCAAATAATGCCACATTGGTGGTCCCCATACAGTAGTAAGCATACCGTCATTACTTTGATATTGCGTTGCATTGAAAACGCTTTTACTTTTTCTACTTTTTTTTTGTGTTTTATTCATTACTAATATATGACCACATTTTAAGTGCTTCATTGAAATGTAATAAAAACAATACAATATTTATAGAAACATGAATATTCCATTATCGCCTAAACAGAATAATTTTAACGTAAAGTATACAAATTTTTTGAACAGACTTGATTCATTTGAAAAATGCAAGCAAAATTCCTATTTGATTAATACATCTTTGTTTGATATGACGCAAAAATACTATTATGCAAATTATTTTCCATATTACAATACCATTACCATGAATAGCGATTCATCATATACACAATGGCAATATGACCATGAAGTTGATATTTCTTTACAGCATCCATTTGAAAAAATAAAAGTTCATCGAAAGAAAGAAATTGTTATAATTAATGAACGAATCGCATCATTCAAAGATATATTAGACATTTTAGAAAAACATCCTGTGAAAAGTAATATTCAATACAATATAGATTTGAAAACACTACATAAAATTAAACCTGAATTGGAAAGATTAAATGATATGGTAGGATTAGATTGTCTAAAAAAGTCATTGTTAAGACAATTAATTTATTTCATTCAAGGTTTTGCAAATGACCCTCTTAATGGAGATTATAAACATACGATGATTACTGGACCACCTGGAACTGGGAAAACTGAATTGGCAAAAATTATTGGACTCATGTATGCAAAAATTGGAATTCTTAGTAATACTCATTTCAAAAAAGTAACGAGAACAGATCTTATTGCAGGATATTTAGGACAAACTGCCATAAAAACTAAAAAGGTAATTGATGAATGTATTGGTGGAGTTCTTTTCATTGACGAGGCTTATAGCTTACAACCAGATGACATGTATGCAAAAGAATGCGTTGATACTCTATGTGAAGCTCTTAGTGACCATAAAAATAATTTAATGGTTATTATTGCTGGTTATAAAGATGAATTAAAAAATACTTTTTTTAGAATCAATAATGGGTTGGAATCACGTTTTACTTGGAATTTTAATATTGACCCTTATTCTCCGAATGAGCTACGTCAAATTTTTTGTTTAATTGTGAAAAATTGTTGTTGGGATACATGTGACAATATAACGGAAAATTGGTTCAATAAGAATAAGGATAGTTTTAAATCAAACGGTCGTGACATGGAACAACTTTTCTCTTTTTCTAAAATATCACATGCACAGAGAATATATGGGAAATTAGATGCAGAAAAGAAGAAACTAAGTTTAGAAGATATTAACGAAGGATTCGTTTTATTTAAAGAAAATATGAATACAAACAAAGATAATATTTCATTTGGATTATATATATAATTTTAGTAACTTATGGATGAAAAAGTAATACATATTGATCCTGTATCATTGAAAATACCAGATAATAAAACACGGAAAAAGAGAAATACAAAAGAATCAAAAATAAAAATAAAAAGCAAATATGAAAAAAAACCAAAAGTTTCTACCTTGAAGCGTAATCTATTGAATATGATAAGAAGCAATCAAGAAAATATGCTAAAAAAAGAAAGAAAAAAGAAAAATGAAAAAATATCAACCGACTTACAAGTAGAACCCAAAAATGATTTTGAAGAATCAGTTCAGTTTTTTGAAAACTTGAAGCAATCAGAAAGCAAAATCGAGTCTCCACCAAATATAATTCCGCCTGATTTTTCTTTTGGTCCAAGCACCAGCTTGAAACACAACAGAACTTTTAAAAGTTTATCTAGTAATGATACACCTAAAATACTAAACCATTTTCCTAAAGAGGAAAATAATCAAACTCTTTTTTCTAATAACGAAATTCTTCATGTAAAACCACCACCACCTTATGGCGTTTTGAAAAATGGTTCAAAGCCAACATATCGTAATTGGGTGAATAGTACTCAAAAACAAGTACCCTCTTTGTCAGGCGCAAAAATATCAAGACCAATTGAAGTTCCAAATGGAATTACCCAAGAAAATTATGAGGTAAATCTTAATAACAAAATTAAAGAGTACAGTGAGAGAGAAAAACTAAACGCATTAAAAAATAAAAACTCAAACGTTTTTAAAAAAATAAAAAAACAAAAACGCACTATTAGACGCAAACATCGCGTTGGTAAGTCGAAAGTTCATCCAAGTGTATCTGTACTTGTATCCAATAAAACAATTAGGAATAATACAAATCTTAAAAAAACAGAATTGAGAGAAACACCTATAAAAGACGTAAAACAGTATCTTAGAAAACAAGGGTTTATCAAAGTAGGTACTAGCACACCGAATGACGTATTAAGACAAATGTTTGAAAATGTTCGTATGATATGTGGTGATGTTCAAAACCACAATCCAGACAATCTACTGTATAATTATTTCAACGACACTGATGATTCGTTATTTTAGTCATTATATTTTATTTGAGTATAGAAATATAATGTTGGAGATACTGAGGAAACAAATTACTATTCAAGATATCAAAATAGAAGGAAAACACATTGAAGACGACAAAACCAACGCAGGATATAATATTGGTGATCTTTTGAATATACCATCTCTGGCAGGATATTGGAGGGCAGTACCTCATAATCGCATGGAAGATTTAGAGAGACTTTATATAATTGGGAGCGCATATTATAAATCCATTTTAAGTTATTATATTGAAGCAAGACCAACTAATGAAATAGTACCCTGCATACCAAGAGTTATTGGCGCTGTTCAAAAATTTATTGAAAATACCACAGATGCAAAAGATTACTTACAATTTGTCCAAAGTGAAGATGTTTTGTGCGTTCATATTCGATGTGGAGATAAAAATGTAGAACAAGAATACTTGGATCTCATAATAAAACTTTCCAAAAATTATAGGTTTGTATATCTATTTTGTGGATTGCATTTAGATGCCAGATTCTCTACCAATAATGAAAAAACAATTAGTTTTTTAAATACAATTAATTTTTTGTTAGCAAATTCTCTCAATATTTCGTTAGTAAATTCTTGTGCAGATATGCACGTTGCTCTTATGATGAAGAGTAAAAATTTATTGCTTCATAAAGGCGGTTATTCTACAATAGGATTAATCATTTGTGAAGGTAATATTTTTATTACAAAATTATTAGATACAGTAAATGATTTTTGGAAAGCAAGAATGAACATACCATACACGTTTTTAGAGTTACAAAATGAATAAGTTGTATGTGTTTAATTTCATCATTTGAATAGAGCAGTTTTATTGTTTAATCGAATAGTAACCGTACTCGTAATTTTTTTGTAATATTCAAAGCAATTACTCTTTAGGGATTTTTTTGTTTATTTTGTGTATATGAAACGAATGGTCAAACATATTCCAAAGGTAAGTGGTGATTACGAAATTAATAAACTGTTACAGCCCACTCATTTGGCAACCAAGAGTAGGGGTAAAAAGAACAGGAAACAAAGAAAACTGAATGAAAAAGAAATAAGAGAAATGTTCTTTGATGAGTCTAGGGATAGGGAACAATATTTTTCCGAAATTTCGAATGATTCTGTTTCCTCTAAAATGAATATGCACAAATCATCATACAATAATATTCTTTATTTATCACACGCTGAGAGAGAATCATTCGAAAGCAAATTCTTAAAGCCTAAAAACGAAAGTCAAGAAAAATACGTAAATTCGCTTAAAGATAAAAAGAAGAAAATAGTTATTGCGAATGGACCTGCAGGAACAGGTAAGACAGTATTGGCAACTGAATATGGTATAAAGTATTTTCTAACAAATGTCTATGACAAACTCATTTTTACAAGACCTTCGGTATCTGTAGATGAAGACTTGGGGTATTTACCAGGGACACTGGAAGAGAAAATGGCACCATGGCTTCGACCTATTTATGATGTTCTTTATCGTTTTTTATCTCCTAAAGAAGTCACACAATTAATGGAAGATAAAACGATTGAAATTGCCCCTTTAGGTTATATGAGAGGTCGTACGTTTCAAAACGCTTGGATTATTGCTGACGAAATGCAAAATTCAACTGTATCTCAAATGAAAATGTTAATGACGAGACTAGGACAAAATAGTAGATTAATTATTACCGGAGATTTAGAACAACACGATAAAAATTTCGAAATAAATGGTTTAGAAGATTTTTTGAAAAGATTCCATGGAAAAAGATCTGATAGTATTTCTAGTTTCGAGTTTGAACGAAGTGATATTCAACGCGAACAAGTTGTAAAAGAAATACTTGATATATATGGAGGTGATATTCCAGAATATTCATATGATTTCAATTCAAGAAGTGATGATGAAGATTTTCTATTGCTTGCAAATTATTCATAAATATAACACTTATAATAATATAGCTTAATATTTTGATTTACATAAAAAAATATTTTGATAGTGTATATATGTCTTCATTAAGTTCTGTATTTAAAAGATCAAAAGAAATTTCAAAAATGTCAAAAGCTGCATTGCATAACAAATTTGTTTTGTATTTTGTATTTTTTTTAGCTGTATGCAACCTCTTTCATTTTGTGTTTAGATATGATCTTATGTCAGCAGGTGTTTTCATTGCAGCAGGTTTATTGGCATCCTTCTTTAGTAAAAATATGGTCGTGATATTAATAATTGCAATGGTTGTTGCAAATGTTGTACAATATGGTTCTGGTGGCGGAAGAGAAGGTTTTAAGGGAAAAGTAAAAAAAGAAAATATTATTGAAAAAATGGTAAATGAAGCAATGGAAGATGCATTTACAGGAATTGATAGTGACAGTGAGAGTGAGGATGATGAAGAGGAGTTTGATGAGGATGATGATGAGGAGGAGGATGATGATGAGGAGTTTGGTAATGCCATAGAAGAAGGGTTTAAAAGAAAAAAAAAGACAAAGAAGCATAGTCATGCTGATTTTGGTCATACAGAAATAAAAGAACATAAAAAAAATCAGCACAAAAATCATTAGAACTTCTTAATTCATCAACAAAATATATCATTTCCATCTATAAGGAATCTGTACTCTAAGCAAAATTATATGCGTAAAATGTATATATGGATATAATTAAACTGGCAAACGATAAATACGTGAAATACTTGATTTATTTACTGCTTTTTATTTTCATTTTTTGTAGTTTTATGGAAAATAATATGTTTGTAATAGCAATTTGGTTTATTGTGTATAACCTTCTTTCTGTGTTTATTGACAACTCGTATGTGAATATAATTGTATCGGTTATTATTTCTTTAATGTTTGCACAGAAAAAGCATTCTAAAGAATCATTTCACGTAGTGAGTCACGTTCATACGGATTCTGGTGGTACTAGAACAACTTTAAATACTGTTGATACGAGCAAAACTGGAAAAAGAATAATAGATTGCTCATGCGCAAATGATATGTCAGAAGTATATGAGCAAATTATTAACGTAAAAGATGAAATGATTGAAAAGAGAGATCTGGATATTTCTGAATATAAAAATCTGTTAGAACAACAACGAGCTCAGGGAGCTATTTTACAAGATAGAATAGACTCGCAACAAACCTCGTTAAACCTAATCACAAATATTACAAGTTGATAAATATCATCATTTTAGATAATATATTTAGTAATCATATTATATATGCTTTTATTGAATATTGCTCTTTTGATACAAATCCTATATTATGTAGTGATGAAAGCACATATTTTTATAATTGTTTTTATTCTTGTTTCATTATTTTCGATGTTATTCATAAAAAACAAAATTCTTGTTATTTTAATCCCAATGCTACTTACTCACGTATTATTCATTATATTTAACAGAAAAAACAAAAAAGAAAACTTTATAATGAAAAAAAAAAAAATAAAGCTTAAAAAGTTTGTTAAAAGTACAACAAAAGCTGTATTTGGACCTAATTACAAACAAAAATATGAAGACGGTGAAAAAAAAAATAAAAAATTAGAAAGTGAAAATTCTGAAGTGAAAAAAGAAAATGAAATTGTAAAAGATGAGCGCGATTCAGAAAGAAGAATTAACGAGACAAATGCAGATACACTTAAAAAAGTGAATGAAGAGTCGAAAAAATAATTAATATTCTCTCTAATTCTTCAGCAACTCCTAAATATAATAATATTTTGTATTGTTATTATATGGTAGAATTAATTATACTTGTACAAACAATTTTTTTCATAGTACTAGAACAACATCATTTTATAATATTATTTATTTTATTCGCAATGCTACTATCTCTATTTAGCAAAAATAAATATATATTTCTATTGATACCAGCAATAACAGTGCATTTGTGTTATAAATTTTTTGAAACAAATGAAAATTATATGAATTTTGGAGACGAATATGAAGATGAAACGCCACTTGAAACGTGCAAAAGAGAAAAAGAAGAGTTGAGAGAAAAGGGGAACGAAACAATTCGAGAAAAGAACGAAACAATACATGATTTGAAAAAACAAATGAACGAATACGAGAATACAGATGAAATGACTAAAGATACAGATGATATTCCTTCAAATGAAGAACCAGATGAAGTAGGAGAAGACACTGGAATTCCTAGTAATTTAGCACAATAATATGTTGGTTTTTAATTAGTGATTTATATATATAGAAACATTATGATTACGAAAAGATTAATATTTTTATTATTTATACTTGGTGTAGTATATTTATGTCTGAAAGAGACTAGAGAATGTTTCATAACTAAAATGCCTGCTAAAAAATACAATAGTGATATGAAGATATATATCAAAAATATTGCAGATAACTTAGAATCTAATATGGTAAAGTCAAGTGAAAAGCTAAGTGACATAAATAGCAAGATGGACGAATTGAAAAACATTAGAAACGATATCGAACGTTTAGATACTGATGTTGAAAGGTCAAGTGAAAAGCTAAGTGACATAAATAGCAAGATGGACGAATTGAAAAACATTAGAAACGATATCGAACGTTTAGATACTGATGTTGAAAGGTCAAATAAAAAAATAGATACAATAGACAAAAAAATGGATACAATGAACAATAAGATAGATAAAATGAAATATGTTACTCAGGATACAAACAAAATTGTTAAAGAAGATCCAACAGAAAATACCATTGAAGAAGATGAAAGTGATTATTTGTAATTTTTATTTATCGCTTTATATAAAATAATGAAATTTGTTAAGAAGCTTCCTAAAACCATGTCAAAAGCGGTTACTGGACCAATAAAAGGATTAATTGTAACACCTGCGGTCAAGTTTATCAAAGCAGTGATAAAATTTATAAAACCATTTTTGAACATGATTATAAAAATCGTAATGACGGTTGTTAATATTTTTAAAATGGCTGTGTTTTACTTGCAATGTTCTATAAAATTACTCACTAATTCATACAGGTGCATAATATTTTATTTTTTAGATACATTGAAATATATATTTATTTATTTACTTACAATGGTTGCAATTAATATATTTAGTATGACTGGTGCATGGCCAAAAAAATGGAGTTGGCCAAATGTAAAAAAAATGTACGATAAAAATCTATCGTGGCCAAATTCAATTCAAAACGATTGTTATCGATGTGTAAACAAAAAAGAAGCAAAGAAGGTTAATATTCTGGATGAACTTAAAAAGTTTTTTGCAAATAAAAACGAAAATAATTCGAAATTTAATTTTTTATTTTTTTTACTTATTTTTGCGACTAGTTTTTTGTTCCTATTTACAGTTTGGCATATATTCATGCGTAATTCAGCATATATATTTGAAAGAAACATGAACGTAGTTGCTCTTATTGGTTCAATTATTGCATGTGTTGTTGTTTTTTCTACAGTTGTAGTTTTTATCGATAAAAATAAAAAAAAATGAAGTTAATCAAACTATAAATAAAATTATAAAAAACTAAAATTAAAATACAGAACTTATATTGATATAAGCTATGTGTAAGAAATTCTAAACAAAATATATACTATGGGTAAAAAGTGTATTCCTGGAATTATTTGTATTGAGAATACAACAATATTTGTCATTTTTGTATTACTAGCCGTTATCGCATTTTTGTGGTATCAGTTATCCAATAAGACTTTAGGAGGGAAGGAAACTACAGTCTATAGCCAACTAATGCCACCTAGTCATTCTTCTCATCTTTCCATTTTAAACGCTCCTGCTACAATTCCTGTTCAAGATGTTCGTGGAGATGTAGGAAGATGTAATACCTACGGTGGAACAATAGGCGACCCTTTAACAAATGCTTATGTACCACCTATTAAATGTGATGGAGGTGGATTATCAAGCTTACCATTAACTATGAGTGTTCCTTCGAATGCAGTTCCGATTAATATTCCAACACAACATTATAATACTCAATACACACAAATTGGTATTTTAACAAAAAAGAATGGAAGCAATAGTGAAATATTGCCATTGATGGCTCGAAGAACAATAACGTCAAGAGATAAATGGCAATATTATACTGTATCTGGAGGTGGAGCTGGTGGTAATTTACAGACAAAACTTCCAATTCGCGTAAAAGGAAAAAGTTGCAGTGGAGAATATGGCTGCCCAGAAGTTTATAGCGGAGATGACGTTTTTGTGGAAGGTTTTCAAGAAACCTTTCAAGCGACAATTTATGAGAATGGAATGTTTTCTTATATTCCTTATTAATATATAGGACAATGACAGTTGAAATTTTGAGAACTGGAAGTAACCAATATTTAGAAGTTCTTTATTCGTTTGATAATAATGAAAAACTAAATCTCATTAGTAATACGTTATACAGTTTTGATTCGCAAACAAAGTCAGTTGTAACGTATGAAAATAAAGACTATGTACCGAAACAACTCTACATTGTGAAGACTTTGCATTCTTTGAGTAATAAGAACGTTTTACATGAAATGGTATTGGAATGTGAATTTAACAATGCCAATACACCCAAAAAACTTTATTTTTGTATTGGTTTAAAATTTACACTTGATGAGGAATCCGATATTATTTTCCCATTGAATGATTTTGATTTTGAAGCTACAGTGAAAAAATGCGGAAAAAGTAGCATGTACAAAACAAAAAGTCAAAATACAGTTTTTGTTTGTTCAAATGTGTTAATGGTGAAAGGAAACCCATCAACCATCAATACTAGTTCTAAGTCATCTTACAAAGAAATAATAGATTACGATAATTATGATGTTCTTAGTTCAGTAGTGACGTTGTCAGATACAAAATCCAAAAAGATTGAACCAATAACAAAAAATGTTGAATTTAAAAAAAAACTGTTTGAAACACCAATCCCTAATTTTACCGAAGAAGGATTTACAGATCAAAGTTACATGGAATGTGAATTATTGAAAGAGGACGAATCTGGAGATGTTTATGAAGATGTTGCGGTTGTACCATTAAAGACAAATGCTTATGAAAGAGGTCTTATAACATTCAGTCATTTTTTGCATTTTTTCTTAGTTTTTGTTGTTGGAGGGATAGTGTTTCCGAATATATTAATTAGTTTAGCTGTTTTGAATAACAATTATATTGGAAGACCAGGATTTATAAAGTTTACAGGAATCTTTTCTTTTGTTGCGTTCTTTTTAGGTGGTCTTATTATTATGATTGTAGGTTTATCGAGTAAAAAAGTCCAAAAAAATAATGAATATATAGGAACTAAGAAAAAAGATCTTTCTGTAATGGCAGTGGTAGGTTTTTATTTTATGTTGCTGCATTTATCGTTTGCATATGGTATGTATTCGTTTAAAAAGTTTGATTATGGAAAGTTTCCAAAATTTTTTGATAAAGAAAATTTATCTTTTGTTTCGTTTTTTTATATTCTAGATGGGTATAAAGATACACCTCTAATGAAAAGTATTGTATCACAACTACAATCACAACCACAATGACAATATAACTAATGAAAAGTAGAAGGGTTTAATAATTATCAGTATGAATATAAAAATATTTATATATTCATATACAAATGCATTTTTACGCTGTAGCTCGAGGTAAAAATGTCGGTATATTTACAAATTGGAATGATTGTAGTGATTCTGTGAAGGGATTTAAAAATGCAAAATACAAAAAATTTTTAAATGAACAAGAAGCAAAATATTTTGTTCTTGAAAATAGTGTCATTCATTCCGACACAAAAGACACAGAAAATATAGATATGACTGTAGATTATTACGTATATACAGATGGGGCATGTTCAAATAATGGAAGATCAAATGCGTTAGCAGGTATAGGAATATATTTTGGTGAAAATGATGTTCGTAATATATCTAAAAAAATAGATGGTAAGCAAACAAACAATACAGCCGAATTGACTGCTATTATAGAAACCTATCATAAAATAAAATCAGACATTGATGCGGAAAAATGCATATGCATTGTTAGTGACTCGGAATATGCGATAAAATGTGTAACAACCTACGGAGAAAAATGCTTAAAAAAAAACTGGCAATTAGATATACCAAATAAAGAATTAGTAAAGACTGCATACGAATTATACAATGAAGAAAAAAAAATCAAATTTATGCACATAAAAGCACATACCAATAATGCAGACAACCACTCCATAGGTAATAAACACGCAGATAGATTAGCTAATTATGCAATCGGTCTTGAAGTTTGTCCTTATGCATCAGAATTATATTCTTCATAGCATTATTCACTAAAATACATTCATCTAATGAAAATTTATGAAACAACATAAGAAATATTTTGTTTCAAATTTGCAAATGTAAATCAACTCAATTAAACATAGAAGCCCCTTCTAGTTTGTTATTTACAGGTTTGTATGAGCTTCCAACAACCTTTTCACTTACGGTACTTTTTCCGACTGGTGCCATTTTGTTTATTACCTCTTCTTCTAAAGTGACTTCTACAGTTGGATTCATTTTTTTCATTTCCATGTCTTTTTTAGGCTGTGAAGGAGTATGACGGACTATAGGAACTTTTGCTCGAGATAGCCCATTAGAACTCCTTCTTAGTAACTCATATGCAACAAAAATGGTCAATACACCTAAAATAGGAGTCGTATAAAATAACATGTAAAGTGCAATTATTACGATTAATGCAATACTGATATTAGTATTGACGTATTTTATGAGAAATGCCGGTGTAGGTATTGGGAATAGTAAATACAATAAAAATACTACGAACAAGACAATTTCTAAAGGAGAAGCAGAATTCATGGATGGGAACTTCATGGGAACTATATAATGATAATCTATATTTTTATACAAGGATTGTCTAAAGTATTTAAAATATTTAGCACAAATATATATAGAAATGAGCCAACGATATTTTTATGATAAATTTGTTTGTGATTTAGATGATAATTTGGAAAATTCTTCGAACGAAGATATTGTTCTTAATTGTAAATATAGAGATGAACTACAGGATTTACACCAGCAAGAAGGAAATCACATAGATGCATACAATATGTATAAACGTACTTGGTTACAAACATGCAATCTTATCGTGGGATGTGTGGTTTTAGGCGTATTTATTTATCGACATAAATAATATAATAATAGTACATGACTTATAGATTAGGAGAATTCGGTAAAAAACTATTAGATATAGAAAACGAACATAACCGTTTGAAAATGACTATGAATTGCTACAATAATATTATTGATAATGAAGGGGTTGCTAATCTAAATGATACAAAAAAATGTTACTCTGTAAATGCAGACGGTAAAGTTTTAGATAATACAAATAGTAATAATTTGTATGAATATACAGACATAAATGATCCAGATAAAAACATAACAAATGAACAAGCTAAAACTATTTTAAATAAAATCAATGATGAATTTGGTGAAGCATCAAAGACAGAATATACCATTGGTGATATGATCAATTCTTTATACAGGGCAAATTATTATAGTGATACTGCAAAGTTTAGAACATTTATGAAAGACTTGAATGATTTCAAAGGGGCTCTTCATGATACACACGAATCAAGCAAACTTTATAGTAATATTCTTCCAGAGAAACACGAACACTTAAAAAAATTAAGAAATGAATTAGATAATAAAATGAGAGAAATTTACAACAATGAAAATCAAGACGATGAACTTCGTTTGAACCAAAGTATATATGTTACATTAACATGGACTGTTTTAGCGACAAGTGTATTATACTTCTTGTTTGTGAAATTATGATTTTTTGTTTGTGTATAATATAAGAAATAACATGTCTGTTCAAAAAGATTTTTTCGCAAATCCACTTTCAAATTATGAAGGTTTTCATGATGGAAGTACACAAACATATCAAAATTTCTACAAGCAAACCGATTACATTATTGATTTAAGTAATAATTACGGAGATATAGGTAACAAAGTGGTTGAGTACAAAGATATGCGTAACAAGATAAAAATGAAATCAGGATATGATGCGGATGGCAACCCAGAAGATTATATAGACTTTAGTGGGAATTGGTTGGACTACACTGACCGAAAAATGACATTAAAAGATGCAACTAAAGAAGATATTCATATGATGATAATACAGCAAAACAACGCATATATAATAGGAATGATAACTATTACAACTGTTTTGGTAACAACGTATTTGGTAATAAAAAAATAAAATGATATCATATAATTACATGGCTACTATAGAAATAATAAGTAATGAAGATTATGACTTTATGAAAGGGAAACAAGACAATACAAAAGAAATACTTGATGATGAAATTTCTCGTTTGAAAGGAAAAAAAGATAATATGGATACGGAAAAGTTTAATTCAGAACGTATGTTATTGATTAATCAAAGTTTTAGAGATAAGCAAAGAAAATATATCATTTTATTGACTTTATTCCTTTTAATTTTTGGTATAACTTTAGCAATAGTATTTTTGCAAAATAAAATGGGTATGACGTCGTTTATAATGGATCTATTAATTGTATTTGTAATTGGGATTGGGTTTATTTCCGCTTATTACTTGTATAAAGATATTATCATTCGTGATAAAATAGATTTTAGCAAACACGGTGAAAATTCTTTACTATCCGTGAACGACATAAAAAATAAAAATAATAAAGATGATGAAAAAGACAATATAACAAATATTACTACAGAATTGTGCAAAGGTAATTCGTGTTGTGGTCCAGGTTTTGAATATAGTGAGGTGAATAATAGATGTGAATCAACTGTTAGTTAATTTAGTAATACCATAGAATAATAAAGCTATGTTATTATATACTCATGTCTGAAGGTATATTTCCTGATTTCAGTGGTGCCTACCCATACAGTACTTATAATTTATATAATGAAACGGTTGATATCAATGGGGTTGATGTATCCGGTATCTTACAAGAAGAAAACAACCGATTGTTGTTAAAAAAGAGTAAAATCGATCCATTGTATAGATCTAAACAACGTGAGAACTCTTTCAAGAAAAGTGAATCATTAAAGAAAAACGCCTACACTTATTTGTTTTTGATTTTTGCTTTAACAATAGGTATTATTATCGTAATAATTATTGTGAGAAAATTTGTACCTATAATACCTGATTTAATTGTTGATTTGTTAATAATAGCGGTTGGTGCATCTGGTTTTATTTATATATTATTACTTTACATTGACATAATAAAACGCGACTCAATGGATTATGAGAAATTAGACTTTGGTGAGCTTTTGGACGTAAAGTCAATAAAGTCAAAGGATGAAGGTATAGACATTATTACAGAAACAGATATATCTATGTGTGAAGGAGAGGCATGCTGTTATGATGGTTCATGGAATGGTGTGCAATGTGTAGAAAATTTTACGTCTTTCTATGGAAAAACGAATGAAAATCCAGTATATTTCTACAAGGCACCATCTTTTACACTTCTATAATAATATCTTTAAATACTATAAATACAAATGGCTACTGCAGAACAAATTTCAATGGCAAAGCACCAAAATAAAGCAATTGAGAGAAGATTTTCAACACAAAACAGTAAATACACTTATAAAATAGATCAAATACGTAGTCTTAATAATTTTGTTTATTTTCTGATATGGTTATATTTTATTTTGGTAACAATATATTTAGCTATTATTTTCGTAGGTAGTAAATCTAGTAAATTTTCATTTTTTTATAAGGTAACTGTATTAATTGTATTGGTTTTATTTCCATATATAATTTCCCCAATTGAAATGTTTATTGTCAAAATGCTCACATTTATTGTAGAAACAGTTGTTGGTGACGTATTTAAACGACCTGATTACGAATACATTATAGATTATAGTTACATACCAGAAGTTTTTTCATATTAATTTTGTTTTTTACGAATAAAAAATACAAAATACAAATTTGTAATTATGACTCTGCTACTGTTGATGCGTCTGTTATATCAGAATCAGTATCACCCTCCTTTTTGTTGTTGTTATGATTTATTTCCATTGTATCTTCTATTTGTCTTTCAATGCGAATATCAGTCCATCTATTATTTTTCATTTTTCCAAATGCTTTTTCTACAGCAGTATATAATTCTTGGTTTTTACCGAGTACTTTTGATTGATAAGTTTCGTAGTACCATTGATTGAAACTACTTGTCAATTGAGTCTTTCTTAATATCTGACCAGGTGCGCTTACTAATTTCTGTTTAATAAATTCCATAATGAAATCTTGTTCTCTTCTGTATTCATTACTGTAATCTTCGACTATTTTACATATTGGCAATGATCCTTGCATTTCGTATGCTTTTTCAACTAGCATTGCCATAAGAATTGGTGCCCATTCCTTGAATTTTTCGTCAAAAGACTCTTCTTTCTTGAATTGAAAAGGTTTATTTGGATCATCTGCTACAGGATTATCTGTAAATAGTGATAAGAATTTAACAGATCGTATTCGTCTCCATGTTCCATGATCTCTTGCTTTTACTGGTAAATAATGATTTGCCATAATAACGCAATGGGTTTGTGGAACAAATGATTGTTGCTCTTTGAATAATCCTCTGCATGTAAGTTTATCTGTACCACTTGTAAGTAGTTTCATTGGACCTTCGTTCAACTTTTCCCCTTCAGATGGTTCAGAAGTAATCGCTAATCTACAACCCATTAATGCCATTAGCTCAGGTGTTGCTTTTCCAATTCCTTGTCTTTCTTGAACGTAGAATGAAACTGGTAGCTGTGTTGCGTACTCTCCGAGGATCATCTCTAGTAACGTAATTAACATGGATTTTCCGTTTTGACCTATACCTGTATAGTAATGAAGACATTGAGTTTTTGCGGTATCTCCAATAAGTATTGAAGCCATGTGTTTCCACATGTATTCACAGAGTTCTTCTATTGGAAACAATTTGTTCATGTAATCATGAATTTCGTCAATATGTTTTTTATTTTTTACAGAATCCAAAGGTGTATAATCCATTTTAGTTGATTTTGTAATGTAATCCTCAGGATAACCTTTTCTGAAGCGTCTCTCCTTGAAATCAATTACACCGTTTTCAAAACATAAAAGATATCTATTTTGGTCAATATTCTTTTTGAAATCTCTATCGTAAAAATGTTCCTGACATTCTGTTATAATGTTTCTTTTATCTGGTGTATTTGCGCATCTTGTTGCGATTGATTGAAGAATACTAACTCTTGTTTTTAGCATTACATGCTCTTCGTTTTCAACGTCAATATCTCCTTCAGGTGTTCTTATTTGATTCGCTCTCGTTAAAAGTGCTTTCGACTTTTTGAGGTACAATATACGCAGTTCAGTAGAAAGCAAGTTTCGCAGTCTTATACCTTCTTCGTCTGTCACCCAGTATGTTCCATTAAATGCGAACCATTCCTTACCACATGCTTTAAAGTACCCTTTCTTTAAGTGATAAACAACTCGCGCAATGTCCCAATCTGTTCCACGACCTTTCATTTTTCCGCCTTGTGTTGCTTGTTCCAAGCAAATGTTGTCTAAACACATTTCCAAGTAGAAATCAATACTATTTTCATGAACCTTTTGATATCCTTCTGGTGCATCTGTTTTTGACCAATACATAAGAGATAATTTAGTAACTCCTCCTTCTAGCTCGTAGTTCCATCGCATCCAATGGTCACAAATTATATCTATATCTCTTCCATAATCAAATGATGAAGACTGAGCGCTGAATACTGCCCAGGCAATGAGTAAATATATACTAGTGTTTCGCAATGCGAATCCCACTTTAATCCACTGATTATATGATCCTGCACCGTAATAACATTCAGGTAATGTCATTGCATATTCATATGCTTCTTTCATGTCATATTTTTCAGTTGGTACGTGATCTAAAAATAGATTTTTCAAAAGATCTAGGTCATCTTTAGATCTTATTTGTCTTATTGTGTTTATTGAAATTTGGTAAATATCATCTCCATCCATACTTGACGGAGGTTGAATGAGTTTTTGTGAAGATCCGCTTCGATTTTTATTTAGAAAGTTATCTCGAAATTTTTCATACTCTTCGACTGCACTTTCTTTTTGAAGTGATAGAGTTGGCAAAGCAGTGTTTCGAATGAAAAGGTTTTTGGAGTACTGAGCATAAAATGAATTTACTTGCGTGGCATTGTTAATTAATGATGTTTTATTCCATTCATCTCGATCTATATCAAAATTTACATTATATGCATAAGTTACATTATATGCGTACTGATCGTCTGGCTTCATAGAAAATGGAGCTAGCCAACCATTAGATCCATTAGATATAGCGGAATCAAACACATTTTCCCATCCTTTATCATTTATAATTTGCATACTACTCCAGTTTTCATTTTCTTTTATTTTTTCAATAATTTTTGATCTAAAATACTGATGGTAAAAACTGTCAATAGATACACTGAAAATTAAATGAATTCCATCTTTCATATAATTACTTGAATTCGGTTTTGTGATTAATCTTGGTGATGGTTTTTCATGCACTGATACTATAAAGTTGTTATCTTCATCTATTTCAAAGTTATCGGAAAATAGCTTTAGCACAATATCAACAATATCATTTATATGATTAACGTTATACTGTCTTTCTGTATGTGTTGCTAAAAATTGTAAATCAATATCTAGCAAGAATATTCCGCTGTTTTGATTTTTGTGAATACGTTGTCTTTCAACAATGTTGTGTTTTCGGTTTGGTTTAATAACGTCTTTATAATATAAACGCATGAAAAGATCATATTCTTCATTCGGAATCGATATCCTCCGTTTTACTATTTTCCCAAGTTCTGTATGAGTAAGCTCTAAGTTACTGTCTTTGGGTATAACATGTGCTGAAATAAATTTCTCAAGTGAAGTTTCTTCTACCTGATTCGTATTCATTGTTTCTTCTATAGTATTTATGATATATATTTTTATATCGGTTACTTCAATTTTGTATGGTAATTACATTTTTTGGTTTTAAAATATTTATTTGTTCAACGTATTTAGGGTTTATCTTAAAATTGAAAAATGTTATAAAGATATTATAAACATATTATATAGTATTACAATTAGAATGTCTTCTGTACAAACTATACGTTTCTGCAAAATCTGCGATAACAAATTGTATCATCAAGTAACAGATGATAACTTATTGTACTATTGTAGAATTTGCGGTGAAACTGATTCTGAAGTCACTGGTACAAACGTATGTGTATTGAATATACAGTACAATAATACTGATGTTACTGGATCATTTGAAACTTTAATTAATAGATATACAAAATATGACCCAACATTACCTCATCTATCATTACCTTGTCCCAATGAAAAATGTAAAATAAATCAAGGTGAGAAAAAAGATAAAGAACAAAAGGAAGCTGATGTAATATACATTCGCTATGACAATGCGAATATGAGTCATCTTTACATGTGTACAGAGTGCGATTATTTATGGAAATCTAACAAGTGAATATAAATAAATAAAATTGAATAATATAATATATATTTTTTATATTATAATAATACAACAACATGTCAAAATATCCTGAGCAAAACAACATTTTAGAAGAAGAAGAAAATAACAATGATGAATACAATAGTGATTCTGATGTAAGCGAGAATAGTGAATCAAATATTGATGAAAAAAAGTATAAACCTGATAATATGGGGAGCGATGATGACGACGATGATGATGATGATGATGATGACGATGATAGAAATAGTAATCCAGATTTAGGTGAAAATGTGAATAACTCTAGAAATAATGACATTGACGTGATAAGAAGAGCTCTTGAAGACAATGACGATATGAATGAAATAAACAATGTGATAGATAATGATGAAAATGCAGATATTGAAAATGAGATAGATGAAGATTCTTATGAAAAGTTGGAAGATTATATGGTTATTTCTGATTTGGAGAAGTTACACCCAGAAATAAATTGTGCAAATTACGAAGAAATTATTTCTCTAGCAAGAGTAGTTCGAAATAAAAACGGAAAGATTATAGACGAGTTACATAAGACACCACCCTTTATTACAAAATATGAAAAAGCTCGAGTGATCGGTGCTAGAGCCGAACAAATAGATAGAGGTGCATTACCTAATTATCAAATTTCTCCTTCTATCATAAGTGGGAAAACAATTGCAACATTGGAATTTGAAAAAAAACGCATACCGTTTATTATAGCTCGGCCTCTACCAAATAAAGCGATTGAATATTGGCGTATTGAAGATTTAGAAATAATCTAAAATAAGTTGTTTAACACCTTTACTAGTATAAATGCATAATTACTGAAAGACATAAATTATGCTTTTCATAAGTCCTCCTTTTGGAAATTATTTATCTTTAGATAAAACAACATCAATAAAAGGAAGCTTTACTTTACTTCCAAGACAAGGTTTAGTACTACAAATTTTGAAAACGTTAAGATATTCTTTTTTTTATAGTGGATGGGTAAATAAAATTGGATTGCGGAATAAAGGGATAGACTGGGCAGTAAAAAATCATAATGTCCAAGATATTTGTAGTATAGCTATATGCAAAGAAGATGAAATTGATTGTATTAAAAGTAAGATACCTACAAATTTAAATATTGAGATAAACATTAGTTGTCCAAATGTAGAAAAAGAAACAATAAACAAAGGGTTACAAAATTTTTTAAATGATAAAAGAAAATGGTGTATATTGAAATTATCTCCAATAACTAAATTTAGTGACATTGACAATTACTACAAAATGGGATTCAGACAATTTCACTGTTGCAACACAATACCAATCGAGGAAGGAGGACTAAGTGGTAAAAACATCAAACCAATATCTATAAAAATGATATCTTACATAAAAAATAAATACAATGACTCTGAAATAATTGCTGGTGGAGGAATACAAAATATAGAAGATATTGAAGACTATAAAAAAGCTGGTGCTGATCATTTTTCGGTTTCATCTTTGTGTTTTAATCCTTTTTTATTTATGAAACTGTATTATAATTATAAAGATTAGCTAATTTTTCCAGTTTTTACCACAGTCTAAACATGTAATAAAAATAGTGGCTGGTTCATCTGCGCTTCTTGTTTGTAATTCGTAGTAGGTACATTTTTTTGATTTGCATTTTTTACACACAAATAGATCAGTAGATGCTTCTATATTTGTACTCAATCTAGATTTGTCACGTTGTATTTTTCTTTCAATACGTGATTTCCATTGTAATGGTAATAGTTCTTGATGTGTCATTGATGATAATGAATGTGGTGTTATTTGATTTGTTTTTAACTGATTAACGAAACTTTCTTTTTTCAAATGGAAAAGAATTGTTTTCAAACGACCACTATATATTGCACAAAATAAGGGATTTTTCCACTTTTTTATTGTTTGTGTAATTTTTGCTTCACGTATTGTGTAATTATAAATACTTAATTCAATGTTTTTTCCTAATACTTCATCTAATAAAACGTTTCCAAAATATTTTCCTATTTTGTGGCGAAATAGTTCTGGTGATGACTCGGCAAATAAGGTTTGCATGATCGCTTTATATATATATAATATTTACGTATATGTATATTCAATTTTAATTAAAATACTCTTCTTCTGATAATTCTGATTCAAAATCAATGTCTTCTTCTTCATCATCTTCTGCAATAAAACCATCTTTTAGATATCCGTTTTTATCTAATAACGATGGGTCGATTTCCTCTTCCTCTTCCTCTTCCTCTTCCTCTTCATCGTCAATGTCACTATTTTCAAGTGATTCAAAACCACCCATTAAATTCTCGTATATTCGTTCCCATTGATCTTTACGTAGATCACAAGGAATACCATTGCGATAACCCATTATCATTATTTTTCCGAAAAATAAAGCTTTATCTATTGGAGGGGGTAATTCATATTGATTCTCTTTTCCAGTTGAACTTTCTGTCTTACCGTAAATAACAATATCGCTATATGAATCTCCGTTATTTTCGATTTCTTTCCATCTATGATGTTCTTTGAATGATTTAGAAGTTTTAAATCCACATTTTTTGTATAATTCATTTGTTTCCACATTTTTAATATTTTGTTCTTTTATGGAGCATTTTGTATCAATAATGAGAACATATGGCATTTCTTATTGAAATAATAACGAATGCGTTTAAGTTTGTTTAAAAAATATTTATTCATCATATATATGGTTTCAATTTTAAATATCATCATGTATGTCGTATTTATGATTTTTTTCGTTTATGCCTTTCATCAAAGTTTTATTTACATTAGAGACACACATACAAATAAAATAACAAAAAACATATATTACAATCAAGTGGATAAGTACAATAATTTAGCTGACGAAATTAAAAACGATTATATTAAAAAAAACAACGATAAAATTGATATGCTTAATGAACTAGATAAATATGTAGAACAATTTACAAAATAGCATAAACGTATTTTTACTTGCTTCAGTACAAATGTCACAAATACCCTTTCACAAATTAATAAAACTATTCCCTAGCTATATCAAACCTTCTTATGAATGCATGGTACATAAAAAGGTTTCTGAAGAATACGATTTAGCAATTGCTATACCATATGGAAAAAGAGCTTTTATGTGGTTCACTATTTTTGATAATAAATCAATATGTTGTATTATTGAACTAAATAGAAATTCTCAATTACAAGACAATGTTCATATTATACCATTTGAGTTTCATCGAACCTATTATTTAGGTACAATTTTATCTGGATTTTTAGTGGAATATGATGAGGAAGTTTCTGATAAAAAGATATTTTTAGCAGATGATATTTATAGCTACAAGGGATTAAATTATTGTAATCCGTTTCCTGTTGCAATAGGAACTAAGATGAGTATGTTCTCTCAATTCTTTAAAGATTTGTCAATCTATGATTACGGAAATTACAGTATTCATACTGTAGTTATGTGGTATAATTCGTGTGATGCTGAATTGATTTCCGAAAAATGGATCCATAGAATAGGTTATCCTATAAAAACCGTCCAATATAGATGTAGTACAAAGGTACTTCCGTTTTTAAACAGTAATAATGCAAAAAATAATTGGACAATAAGTCAAACAAGAATGAATGATGATGTGGATGAAAAATTAATAAAAAATTCCTTAGTGTGGAGTAACACCACTATACAGATACCATCGTGGAGTTTTAATTTCAATAATTTCAATTATAAGAAGAAACAGCTCTTTTGGATACAAGCAGATGTTATGTTTGACGTATATTATATTTACGCAAAAAACAATGTTTTATTGGATAATGTTTTGATTCCAGATATGAAAACTAGCTTTATGATGAATAAAGTTTTTCGTAAAATCCCTGAGAATGATTGTCTAGATAAAATAGAAGAAAGTGACGACGAAGAAGACTTTGAAGAAATCTCGCCATATAAATATTTGAAAACGTCAAATAAAAAATGTAATTATGCTTTATTTGAATGCATTTTTAGTAGAAAATTCAAAAAATGGATACCATTAGAAGAAAAACAAATTCATTTAGGAAAATTCGTTCGATTAATAGATGATTTTATTTACACACAACAAGAACATAAAAACATCAATAAAAACGTTTATAATAACAGCGTTTATAATAACAGCAAAAACAGGGATTATAAAAATAAATATAGAAAGCATAATTATGAATCGCGTAATAAAAGTAAATGAGAAATGCTTTTTAATCTCAATGTAGAATATAAATGATAGATACTGAAATTAATGGAACTAGCGGAACTACAAATATGTTTCATAGTGGTGGTAAAAAAAGAAGAACAGTAAAAAGAAAACTTAAAAAGAGTAAATCTAAAGTGAATTTGAAAAAAACGAAGGCTAAAGGAAAAAAGACGAAAAGTAAAGGCAAGAAAAAGTGCAAAGGTATTTTTTGTTTCTTTTAGGAACTATCTCTTCTACATTCTAGTAAAATTTTAAACGCGGAATATGATAGGTAACAAAGCCAAAATACAATAAAAATTATAAAAATATATGCAATTAATTCCATTTATTGAATAACTATAAACAATATTTATATTATGTATTGTTTATAAACGTCTAAATACATTCACAAAGATTAATTTATTATAAATCTAAATCGCAAATTTTCTTTTTTTCGTTTTTTTGTTTAGTATTTCGGTCATAAACAGTTGTCCATGTGCTGATCGTCTGCATATCTGTATAATCTTGTGAGTTTATTGTTTTGATTGTATATCCACATTTTTTGTAAAATGGGCGTCGTTTTTTCCATTGATTTTGAAAAACATCATGACTGTCCACTATATCAACAATTATCTTTCCATCTCCTTTTGTTCTTAAAATTCTTCCAACACTTTGAACAATGTCTGTTTTTGGAGAAACCATCACCAGTGTATTTAAAGTTTTAATATCTAGTGCTTCAGCTGCCATTGCATAAGTTGCTAATACAATTTGTTTCGTTTCGCTTTCTTGTAATCGTTCTTGCTTCATTCCACCTACGTATTGCCCACATGTGGCAAAATCTTTGCTTGTGATTTCTTTTTCTAGGTAATCTAAAAGATCGCGTTTATGAGATAATACCATAATTTGTTTTTCACTGTCTTCTAAAATTAAGTCAAAAAGTATTTTTATGATGAATTGTTTTCTAGGAAGAAAATCGCTTATTTTGTTTATCATTGTGCTATATTTGATGTTGCCACGAAAATCATATTCCTCGTCTTTATACTCTTCATGACTATGATCAAAATGAATACTTCTAACTTGAACCCCATCTGTATCTTCTCGTTCTTCACTATATATTTTTGGTCCGATGAACATGTAGAGTAATTCTGTGAGACCATCCTTTCTTTCCACAGTAGCAGAAATACCCAACATAAAAGGGGTAACCACTTTCAAAAGAGTCTTTGAAAATTCTTCCGAACCTACACGATGAACTTCGTCTAAAATTGTCAACCCAAATGATGCAAAAGTATTTACTGGATAATCTTTATCGTACATGGTTTGAATCATACCTATAACGAGATCTTTGTTCTCAATATCAAACGTTTTACCCTGTATTTTACCTACACGTGCTGAAGGAAGAAAGTCTCTAATTCTATCTATCCATTGGTTCATTAAAAACTCCTTATGGACTAAAATTAATGTTTTCTTTTTCAAGCGACTACAAATATTTAGAGCCATTATAGTTTTCCCTCTACCACAAGGAACTTCTAATATAGCTCCTCCACCAAAAACACCATCGCTTTTATTTTTATTCACATAATTCAAATAAATTGATACAATATCTTTTTGATAATCTCTTAGAGATTGAGAGAATTCTACTGAAATATCATCTCCTTCCTTTATATCCGATATTAGTGGATCTCCATAGCGTTTAGATCCAAAGAAACGAGGTATATACATTTTTTTTTCATTTTCTCTGTATGCAATAACTGGTTTCGAAGCTTTTACATTTGCTGCTTTCACCATATGACTTTCTTTTGGAGTAATAGAGAGATCGTTTTTTAGTGTTTGTAATTCATCTTTTGATAATGTTGATTTGTTAATTATGTATCCTTTTGAGTTAATTCTATTGCTCATGATGTTCAGTTGTATTTTAATGTATATATTGATAATGAAACAAAGGTAATACGTTTAAATCAATTTTATGATTATAGTCCAAAATAAAAAACATTTGTTTGTACTTTACATATACATATTATACACATTATACACATAATCTATAGTAAGGTGTTTCCATACAAGTTGGACTATTGCGTAGAAACTTGCATATTTGTCCTGGTCTTAAACATATTGCTAATGCTTGAGGATCAAAACGAGAAATCTCTGGAAGTTGTTTTACATCACTTATTGTAAATTTTATTTTCAACTCTTCAATCTCTGTATCACTTAATATCGATACACTTGGCACTAAATGATGTTCAAGTATATTGAATTGTAGTCTCTTAATATTATGAACCACTACGAAATATTTTGATTGTGAGTAAATAGAATTCAAATAATTAACAATAGAATCGTTTGGTTCTCCTTCATAAATAATACATAAACAATCATCCGTTGTCAAGGTATCACTAAGAACAAATAGATCTTCTATTATATTAGATACGTTTGCTGAATTTAATGTTCCATTTAAAAAGTAATTGATATAAGTTTTTCTAGTTTTAATTGGGGCTCCTTCTTCATTTGGGTTTTTTTTAAATGATAAAAGCATGTCTAATTGACTATTTGATATCATTGCATCAATCTCATTGACTCCAAATCCGCTATAGTCGCTTATATCGTAATCATGAACAGATTCTAATATATTAAGAATCGTATTACGAGACTTGTACACTTGAAGTATTTGATTTCTTGAAGACATGTTAAATATAATATAAAAAATGCATATATTATATTTCAATTTTATATTTATTTATGAATCTAATTTCTGTATAACTATATCCTTTTTTATTGTTTCATAATTATTTTCTATATTATCATTTCCATTTTGAGGTATATAATTTGCATCAAGTTCATTGCCATCAAAATATTGATTTGGTGTTGCTGTTTTTTCCCCTTCAGAATTATCAACACCACCTTGATTAAAGATTTTTATTATATTTACTGGTTGTTGCGTATCCATTCTCGGTATAGGTATTCTTGGTACGACGGTTGATGCTGCATATTCTTCTTCTAAAGCTTCATTATTATCTTCTTGCATATATGATGGTGTTTTTTCTAAAGTTTCAACGTCGAATACATTCGGTTTTCTTATTCTAGTCTTATCAACTATATCTCTGCTGTCTTTTACGGATAATAAGTCTAAATCGTCAGTATCTATAGTGTACATTCCTGTTTTATCATTTTTATGAGTTACTTTCCATAATCGTTTTGATTTGACATCGCCTTTTAATAATACTTTATCGTTCAGTTCTATTTTGTTAGATCCTCCGTATTGTGCTTCGGAATTATTTGATGAATAATCATTGATATTGAATTGTGGACTATTGCTGTTGTACTTTATAGGAGATGTGTCTGAAGACGGTATATACACTGGAGTTGTATCTATAGGCATATAAGGTGATTGATAAGAGTCTTCATTAGAATTTATTTTGCTATCTTCTATTGTGTCATCTTTTTTCCCTTGCATGTATTTTGCTACATCAAGTCTATCGTATTGTTTTTTGTCATTTTCCATTAGTTTTCCTAAACTAATATTTTCACTACTACTTGAGAGACTCGGTAATTGTTCGACTGGTGACATATCATCATTTGTCTCATTTTCATCCTTTTTAGCTTCATTTTTCTCTTGGTTAAGAATATTTTGTGTATCTTCAATAACCTCTTGTATAGTAATTTTTTCTTTATTTACCAGTAAATTTAGATTTTTTGAAAAATTCATATTCTCTATTTGATTAATATTATCGTCTGTAATAATACGTAACTGAACATTAAGACCCTGTAACTCTTGAATTAACAATTTTAGAGTGTATGGTACATTTACAATACTAAAATCCCTACCGTGTTTTGTATATTGTATTGCTTCAATCTCTTTATCTTTTTCTACTGATCCAGTGTATTTTATTGGTCCATCCGCACTAGGGCTTATTAGTAAATCTTTGGATGGATTATATATAGCAATCATACCACTCTTATTACATATAGCTAATTTGTATTTATCACCTCTATCCATCATTGATTCTCTCAAGAATGAAGACATACCATGTGAAATAACTGCATCACGTTCCATTTCTCCTATACGCAATCCTCCATCGTTTGCACGACCACTTACTGGTTGTCTAGTTAGATTGGTTAATGGACCAGTTGCTCTGTGATTTATTTTGTCTTTTACCATATGCTTCAATCTCATGTAATATGTTGGTCCTATAAACACGGATGCTTCTAATTGTTTCCCTGTCATACCATCATATAAAATTTCATCACCATTAGAATGGAAATTATGCTTTGATAGTAATTCTCCAAACATTCCTAGTTTGTTTTCGCGATTGTAAAATGACGTACATTCTCCTGCAGTACCTTCCATACAACACGCTTTTCCGGTAATACACTCAACCATTTGTCCAATTGTCATTCTAGATGGTAGAGCATGAGGATTTATAATCATGTCTGGTCGAATACCGTCTTTGGTAAAAGGCATATTTTCTTCTGCAATAACCATACCTACCGTTCCTTTTTGGCCAGCACGAGACGCAAATTTATCACCGAATGTGGGAATTCGTTCTTCTCTTATACGAATTTTTGCAATGCGCTGTCCTTCGTCTCCTTCTGTTATAAACGATTTATCAACTGTACCGAGCTGTCCTTTTTTCGGAGTTTTAGACGAGTCTTTCCTTTTGCCGGTTGCAGAATCAACAAGAGTAGATGAACCAATAAGAACAATCTTGTCATCTATTTCAGTATTTTCAGCAATAAGACCGTTTTCATCCAAATAACTGTAATCATAGTCAGGTTTCATACCTTCTATATTTTCTAAATTAAGAACATTCTGAAATGTTATATCATGCGTAACAGTGTCATTTTTTATTTCTTTTTCTTCATGAGCGCTGTAAGTAGTATAGTAAGTCGTTCGAAAAAGACCTCTTTGTAGCGCACCTTCATTAATAAGAACAGCGTCTTCTACATTGTACCCAGTATAACACATAATAGCTACGATTGCATTTTCGCCATATGGATTTTCTTCGTTATTGATGTACTGTAAGTATCTTGATTTCACAAGAGGAATTTGTCCGTTGTTTAATACCACTGCTGTCTTATCCATACGTAATTGGTAATTTGAACTGTATAATGAACATGCTTGCTTACTTTGACCGCATGAAAAAGAATTACGAGATGCTGGGTTATGTTCCAAAAAATTTATTAAATTACACATTACTCCATAAGTAGTAGATGGGTGTATTTCACAATGAGTATATTTACAATTAGAAGCAGTTATTTCATCGAATTTCATTGCAATCAACGAAGATTCGGTTTCCTGTGTGTCCAAATATTCAAGAAGAGCTTTAGATTCATTTATAGATTCTTTTGGAGATTTATACAAGTCTTCCCAATTGTAAATTTTATCTGAAAAAATTTCAAAGTTCGCTGATTTTTCAAGAAATCCACTTATAAGTTTTGTCCATAGATTTGTATTTGTAGGATTAGTCAATTCTTTTTGAATTTTATCCCATTGACTCTTATTATCGAATACAAATCTATTATCATCATCTTTATAAAATATAGGTCTGCATAATCTACCACCGTCGCACTGTAAAGTTATTGTGTTTCGCAAATAATCAAACGCACAACTTATAGTAGCTGGTATTAATCCTTGTCGTCTAAATAGTTTTACTTTTTTTATTGTTGAAATTGGATCTGCTACACATCCTACCCAATATCCATTAACAAAAACTTTGGTTAATATTCCGCATCTATCAGGAGTAATGTTTTTTAGTTTTTTGAGAGAAAAATTACTACATAGCCATTCTATAACCGGTTCTCGAGAAAGAAACGTTGTCACATGAGTCATAATTGACAAGTGTTTATGAAGACCAATGTTACCTCCGTCTGGTGTATCAATCGGATCTATGATACCCCATTGAGAACCGTGTAATACACGTGGTGCAACTAACTTTACGCTAGAATCCATTGGTAAATTTATTTTTCTAAGATGACTAATTAATCCATTATGAGATAACCGATTCAAGTCTTGAACAACACCAACTATTTTTGTATGTGCGCTTGCCCCCCAATTCCCTTTAAACGCTTTTCTAAATCCCTCTTCAACTTTTCTTTCGGAAAATGCTTCTTGGTATTTCGCGTTTATCATATTGCTTAAATCCGCATAAGTATCTTTTCCGAATTCGTATCTTGTTTCAAAGAATTTTTGAATGTGTTTTTGTTGTAATTTATAATACTCTCTGAATAAATCTCTCATTAAAGGCCCTATTAGTGTTAATCTTTTACATTTATAACTGTCTCTGTCAGTTGTCGGTTCTAAACCACAAGCTACAGACATTAATCTATTTACCATATATCCCAAATGATAAGCTTTTTCTAGAAAATTTACTTCTCCTACGTGAGGTAAAAAATAGTCGGATAATATACGCATTGTTCTAGTAATTGATCGTCCTTTTACCAAAAGAGAAATAAAATATACAGCTTCGTATTGAGTTGTAATTGAAGCTGCATCGTGAATACATGCTTCTAGATATGGAGCAAACTGAACATTCAATTGACTAGAATCTTGTAGAGTGCAATATGAAATTATTTCTTCATCTGTCAATATTCCTAATGCTCTGAAAACAACAAAAAGAGGTATTGGTTTATTACCTGCGTTTGGTATGAATACTCCAATGTTATTTTTACTTATTGTTTTTGTAGAAGCCAGTATTTTTACAGATAAATGCCTTACTGGTTTTGAAACATTTTCGCTTACCGACTTTAAATCAACCGAATACAAATATTTTTCATCGTTATCCTTATAAATGTTTAGCATATTACTTCCAAACTCTTCTTGAGGGATTACTACTTTCTCCTTGCCGTTTATAATGAAATAACCTCCGTTATCGTTTTTGCATTCTCCTAAAGAAAATCGCAATTCACGAGGAAGATTGTGAAGAACACATAATTTAGATTGGACCATTATGGGAAACTGCCCAAGATATATTTTGTTAAGTTTCATTTTGATGAATTGAGTTTTACTTTGGATTTTTGTGTTTTCTCTTATTTTAGCCAATTCAGATGGAGTATAATCTTTTTTGTATATTTCTCCATTTATTGTTGTATCCTTTGAATCAAGTTCATCGAAAACAGCATATCCATTTTCATCTAATACTGTAGGAATGTCGTTTTCTCTCAATATTCTTGTATATTCTATTTCAACATCATAGTGAATTGTAATTGAATATGTCATATCTCTTAATCTACATTCATTAGGAAACATGTAATGTGCATTGTCATTTGGATCGTGTATAATTGGCTTACCAAAATAGACAAGTTTTCCCTCTTTACCTCCAATGTACATTAAACATTTTGACCGAAATTCTTGCAACTCTGTATCATAATCAACTTCCAGTTTAATAGGGTTCATTTCCTTGAATAATTGAAATATTTGAGTGTCGTAAAACTGATTAAACGAGTCAACGTGGTGTTTCACTAAAGCCTGTGGGTTTTCTTGAAAATATACATCTATTAATTTCCAAACTGTTGATTCATCCATGGTACACCTATAGTAATAAATTACATTAATATTTCTGTTCTTTTCAGGTAAAAATAAAAAGTGAGTTTATAGTATAAAAATGGATATTATAAAATACTTGTTTGGACCATTAGAAAAAAATAAATTTTGCGTTTTTTTCCTAGTCCTTACTATCATAGGCTTTGTATTATTGTTCGGTTCAATAATGTTATTATTATACAACATATTCAATAAATCAAAAACTGTTTCATTTTTTAATAATATTCTGACTATTGGATTTTATTTTGCATTTTACCTCCAATCTAGAATTTTATATTCTGTTTGTATGGGTTCTATATAGATATTTAGGAATAATAGAAAACTTGACAACAAAAAAAATATAGTTCATAATATATAATATGTCTATCGAAAGATATTTGTTTGGACCTCTTGACAAAAAGTATTGTTTGTTGTTTTATGTCTTTTCAGTGATTATGTTTATTGTATTTGTTATTGGACTGTTTGGATTTGTTTTCAACATGTATAAAGGAAAGAAAATGGACAGCACACAAACATTTCTAGTTCTTTATTCTCTATTGGCAACATTCTTAGGTTATCTCTCATACAGACTTTTGAATAGCATGTGTGTTGTTAGTAACCTAAAGGAATAATTTTTAATTCATATTATAATACGATATTTTATGTATTATAATATTTTCAAATACTTAAATGTATAAACCACCTGAATGTTTGCAATGAGACCATTTCAGCGCATTCCATTTTAAAACATTACTGATATGAATTATTGGTTATTCACAGAAAAACGAAATATTTTATAATTTCATTATGGATATATTATACTACAGCAACTATTGCAAACATTCAAAAGGAATTTTAGACTTTTTAGTAAAGAATGATATTGTAAAGTCTTTGAATTCGATTTGTATTGACAGAAGAAAAGTTCATCCTCAAACAGGACAAACTCATATTATTTTGGAAAATGGAAATACTCTTTTACTTCCACCAAATGTACATTCGGTACCATGTATTCTGTTAGTAAAAGAAAATTATAGATGTGTTTTAGGGAACGAAATAAAAAGTTTATTTAGTTCAAAAGTAAGAGATTCCCAGGATATAGCACATCAAGGAGAAGGAGAACCTCTATCATATTCTTTAGGAAATAGCACAAAAAGTATTTTTTCTGAAAAATTTACTTCTTATTCTGCATCTACAGAAGAATTAAGTGCAAAAGGTTCAGGTGGAAATCGACCTTTATATAATTACGTGTCTGCAAATCAAACTAATGCAAGTATAAATACTCCACCTGATACATACAAACCAGATAAGATATCTAAAGATATAACGATTGATACTATACAGCAACAAAGAAATGAAGAGGCGAATCTTGGTAACACAAGAAAACCAGACTTTTTACCATAATATAAAATTTAAAAAAAAATATAAATATGTTTAGTTATATATTTATATTATGAATAATAGTACGTCATCTATCGTGTTGAAAGCATTTAATAAACACTTTTTCCAATTTCTCGATGATATAATGATTATATTCAATAACAATGAGAAATTACAAAAATCAAAGGATTATTTTATCACCATAAAAAATGCAAATCCAACGTTACTTGCTAAGGTATGGCACACTTATATTTTTACACCATACCATGAAGAAATTTCGAAAGGTGATCTTACGTTTTTCTTTGAAAAAGATTATTCAAATGATGTTCAACGAATGCATAATAGTGATGAGATTCTGAAGTTTATTGATTCCGCTCTAAGAGAACCTCTAAAATCAATGGACGAAAGCAATATGCATAAATGCGTAAAACATTTTCAACTAGTATCTGAATTGTGTGTAAAGTATATTAACGAATCGGATAAAAGTATTCGAAAGAAATAATAAAAACATTATCTATTATGAATAGACATCATTAAATTAGTATATTTAATAATATATATAAAAAGTGTTCATCTGAAAGATCCCAATGTGCAATATTATTGTACAAATCCGTCATATTCATAATTTTTATTTTGCAGTAAATGAAGGATACAACCAGGTTCTAAATTACTTATGTAAGTTCGAACTACGTCTTTTTTCACAATAACTCGAACTGTATCATTCAGAGATGGTTTATAGATATTATAATGTAATTCTCGAATGTGAAACAAAATATGTTTGTTAATTGCATCAGTCGTTTTCTTAATGTACTTTTGAACGTAATCACTGTGCATTTGAATAACAAGATTTTCGTACAATTTGTGAAAACTCCAAAACATGTCTTTGTATTGAGGGAAATGCTTTAAAAACTCTTTTACTTTATGAATTTTCCTTAGACAAATATAGTGAAACATAATATTTGGATGAACACCTCTAATTAATTTCAGCTCTTCATATTGAGGATTTAATACTAAGCATCTATCACCACTTTCTTTATGTAATAACGATACACCCATTATCATGTCTTTAGGGTCAAAGTATTTGTCTTTCATTAACATTAATTCTTTGTATGAAAAACATTCATTTTCGTACTCAATAATAGGAGGTATTTTAATATTACTATCGCATTCAAATGGATTAATATCTTGACTATTTACATATTCAATTTGATTTTTACCATCAGAATTATTAAGTTCATAATACCCCATAAAGTAAATTCTAGGATTTTCAATATTTTGAACAATATGATTTTCAGGATGCTGAAAAATAAAATGATAACAACGACTTTTTTCCATTTTTTTCACAATTTCCAATTTATCAATTGACTTTGTTTTTTCGGTTTCTCCTATACATTCATAAAACATTTCTTTAAATGTTTTGTTTTTATCACCTGGTAGTCTGTAATAAGAATAGTTTGCTGAAACAGAATTTTTGGTCGAAAATTCCCATTTATTTATTCTATTGTCGTAAAAAACTTGTATTGAAACGCCTTCGATCATATTTTCCATTGTAAAATCGTTTTTCTCCATATTACTATGACGTTTCTCAAACATTTCTACACTATATGGTTTAGGTATTCCTATCGAAAGAATTTCTCTAGTTTCAGGATTTAATACAACACCATTATAATTACGCCGGATATCATCGTCATCACATAACATTTTGTCGTCGTAATTCAAAATTACATACTCTGATTCAGTTTCATCATTACGAACAAATTTTGATAATATATTTTGTACCCCCTCAATATATTCTCTATCAGTATTGATTATTTTTGATTTACTCATAACAATAGTATTACCATACAATCACTTTAATATTTATATTGTTATAAAAAATATAAAAATTGAATTTTATAATATGTAACTCTTTTACACAAATTAAATCATGAAAGCTATGAATAGAGTTGACAATACAATGCCAAAAAAGACCGTCCGAAAAAGTAAAATAGTAAAAGATAAAAAAAGAAGTAATGAAAGTTCGCACGTTCTTAATATGATTAAGAATGAAGAAGATAAAAGCGATAATCAAGTGATTGGAAATGAAATTTTGTCGCATTTGGCAAATTACAAAGAAGAACCATTTGATATTATGCAATCTTACTTTGAAAGACGACCACTCGAGCGTCTAGTAAGACATCAGATAGAGTCATATAATCATTTTGTAAATTACCAAATGCAAAGAACTATCGGAATGTTTAATCCAGTCGTAATAAAATCGGACAATGATTACAATGAAAATACAGATAGTTATGGTCTTGTTGTGAATATAAATTTGCGAAACGTAAGATTCCAGTACCCACAGATATACGAAAATAACGGTGCTATGAAAACAATGATGCCAAAAGAAGCGAGATTACGTAATTTTACATATTCTTCAAATACAATTATTGACCTTCATATTGAATATGTTATACGTGATGAAAATGATCAAGAACGTGTTATCAATAAAGTTCTTCCGAATATTAAGTTGTGTTCTCTTCCAGTAATGTTGAAATCATCAATCTGTATATTATCACAACATGGTAAAGATACTAACTATTTGACAGAAGAGTGCGAAATGGATAGTGGTGGATATTTTATTATAAAAGGATCAGAAAAAACGGTTCTCTGTCAAGAAAGAGCGGCTGAGAACAGAATTTATGTTTTCAATGGAAAAAACACTCCAAGATGGGACTGGGTAGCAGAATTTAAATCGGTTCCAGATTCGAAATGCATTTCTCCGAAACAATTAGAAATGATGATTTCCTCAAAGACGAATGTTTTTGGTAAAGGTATATTTGTTGTAATTCCTAGATTAAAGCAAAAAAAATACATTGAGCTATTTGTTCTTTTCAGAGCTCTAGGAGTGCTATCTGATAAGAAAATTTGTGAATATATATTGTTAGACGTAAATGACAGCACAAACAAGGAATTGCTAGAGTACCTACAAGCTTCAATTGAAGATGCAAAATTCTTATTGACTTCCAAAGAGACAATACACGAGGATGCAATTGAACATATTGCATCAATGATTGCCTATAATCCATATCAAAACGAGAAAGGGAGCAAACAAATGAGTAAAAATGAATATACAAAAGAGTTATTTCAAACTGACTTACTACCTCATTGTAAAAGCACCGATCAAAAGTTATATTTGCTGGGTTTTATTGCAAAACGTCTTATTAGGACCGCGTTAAAAATAACCCCTCCTGATGATCGTGATTCCTATTTAAACAAGAGGATAGATTTAACAGGTTCTTTACTGAATAACTTATTTCGTAATCATTACATAAGATTTGTAAAGGATATGGAAAAACAAATTGTTCGAGAAATAAATATAGGTGCATGGAAATCATCGGAAGAATACGAAAATATTATTAACATGACAAACGTTTATAAAATTATAAAACCAACAACTATTGAAAATGGTATTAATCGTGCTCTTTCTACTGGTGATTTCAGTGTAAAACAATCCAGTAGCAGTAGTAAAGTGGGGGTGGCTCAAGTTCTTAATCGTCTTACATATTTAGGAACATTAAGCCATCTAAGACGAGTTAATACACCACTTGAAAAAACAGGTGAATTAGTCGAACCTCGAAAGCTACATAATACAACTTGGGGATTCTTATGTCCAGTAGAAACACCAGAAGGGCAATCAATTGGTATTGTGAAAAACATATCATTTATGACTCATGTAACAATACCAACAAAGAGTGAATCTTTGTATGAACTAGTGAAATCCTTTATCCTAAGTGTAGAAGATGCACTTCATCCAAGTGAATTGTTTGATCAAGTAAAAGTATTTATAAATGGATGTTGGATTGGTATATCCAAAGAACCTATTGATTTTTACAAAATGCTAAAGGACAAAAAACACAAGGGTATTATTAATATTTACACTTCTATTGTGTTTGACTATAGCCGGATGGAAATAAAAATATGCAATGATGGTGGTCGATTATCCAGACCAGTATTAAGAGTAGAAAATAATTCTGCTCTTATCACTTCAGAGATTATTCAAAAATTAAAAGACAAAGAACTACAATGGAATGATCTTGTTACTGATTGTCGCATTGAAGAATCTGTTATTGAATACATTGATCCAGAAGAACAAAATTATAGTATGGTTGCCATAAATTTCAAAAATAAATATATGCATGAATTGACACCATATTATGACAGCAACAAGCCATTGAAAATTAAGTACGATTATTGTGAAATACATCCATGCGCTATGATGGGTGTATTGGCATCATGTGTTCCTTTTCCAGACTGTAATCAAGCTCCTAGAAATACATATCAATGTGCAATGGCAAAACAAGCGATTGGATTGAGTACTATGAATTACGAAAAACGAATGGACAAGACCACATATACCTTGAATTATCCATCACGCCCTTTAGTGGATACAAGAATTATGGACTTTTTGAAACTGAATAAAATTCCATCTGGTTGTCAGGTTCATGTTGCCATCATGTCATACACAGGATATAATCAAGAAGACAGTGTTCTCATAAATAAAGCAGCTATTGATAGAGGTCTCTTTATGGCTACTATATATCACACTGAAAAAGACGAAGATAAGAATATCATTCGTGATGAAATTATTCGTTGTAAGCCAGATCCTTCTAAGACGAAAGGTATAAAACATGGAAACTATAGCAAGTTAAATAGTCATGGGTTTATACCTGAAAATACGCTGGTTGAAAACCGTGACATTATTATAAGTAAGATATCTCCAATAAAAGAGAATAGAAACGATCCAACGAAAATTATCAAATATGAAGATCAAAGTAAAAGTTTCCGCACTACAGAGGAAACATATATTGATAAAAACTATACTGGAAGAAACGGCGAAGGTTGTAACTTTGCTAAAACACGTGTAAGAACTTTAAGGAAGCCAGTAATTGGAGATAAATTCTCTTCTAGACATGGACAAAAAGGAACTGTAGGAAATATATTGGCTGAATGTGATATGCCTTTTACAAAAGACGGTATAAGACCAGATATTATCATTAATCCACATGCAATTCCATCTCGTATGACTATTGCACACCTTAAGGAAACAATGTTGGGAAAAGTTCTCGTGGAATTAGGAATGTTTGGAGACGGAACTAGTTTTGGAGATTTAGACGTATATACAATTGCTAACGAATTACAAAAATGCGGTTACGAGAGCTATGGAAATGAAATTTTGTATGATGGTGCAACAGGAAAACAGCTAGAAACTAGTGTTTTTATAGGACCAGTATTTTATCAAAGACTTAAACATATGGTAAATGATAAGGAACATAGCCGTTCTATAGGACCAGTAGTGAATTTAACTAGACAACCTGCAGAAGGAAGAAGTAGGGATGGTGGCTTTCGTATAGGAGAAATGGAAAGAGATGTCATGATTGCTCATGGGATGTCAAAGTTTTGCAGAGAAAGAATGTATAATGTTGCAGATAAATACGCAATACATGTATGCAAAAAATGTGGTATGACGGCAATGTTTAATAATTGTGATAAAGGTGTTATGTACTGTAAGCAGGGTATGACAGTGCATAAGTGTAATACTTGTGATAACACTACTGATTTTGCATATGTTGAAGTCCCATACGCATTTAAGTTGATGTCACAGGAGCTTCAGGCGATCAATGTTGTTCCTAGAATTCTTACTACTTGATAGTTATTTGCGTTTGCCTTTGCTTTTAGTTTTTCTTTTCTTTTTACTCATTCCACCACGAGAACGACTACTACGACTACTACGACTACTACGACTTCTACGAGAACTACTACGTGATTCTGGTGTTAATCCTAAGGAATTTAATTTTATTAGACTGTCATTTGATGATAAAGAAGGTCTGTAAAAAAGATTTTTAGATGTTCTTTTTTTTTGTTCAGATATAATGGGCGATTGTTGTTTATTTTTTTTGGTTTTTCCTAATGGGTTTCTAATTTTAACTCCTAAGAATCTCATTATACATTGTTATCATATAATTTAATGCGATCACCCATATTATCTACTACGCATCTCAGAATATTATAATGCTTGTCCTATTTCTTGATCTGTAAACATGTGTTCTATTGCTGCGTTTTCTCCTTTGCTTGTCCAAATATCCATTACTGTTTTATTTTTACTGTCCATATCTTTGTAAAACATATAAGAAGTGCCTGTACTTTTGGATGGATGTTCTATATTTTTACCAAAATCCCTAAATATTTTAGAATCGTACCATCTATCCATACTTTCAAATGATGGTTTATTGAGTATCATTTTTTCAAACACGAATAAATTGTAATGATCGTGTGAAGGATTTCCACTGTATTCAAGTGTCATTTCTCGTATAAGTAACTTTCCAGTTTTATGCCACATACCGAATTTGTCAACAATTTCATATTTTTTATCATTGATAATAAGATCTTTACCACTCAACATTTTTTACTTATAAATGTTATTCAATAATATTTATATTATTATCCATACCACATTTTACTTTAATGTAAAAACTTTGGTATAGTAAGCCCAAAAGAATATTCCTACGAAACATTTTGAGAGAAGATCTAGAACGTTAAAAATTACATTCTTGGTTACTTCATCTAAAAAGTATACTATGCCGTAAAATGCCCACAAAAACACAAAGGAAAAGAAAAGGATTGAATTGTCAAAATTATATTTAGGAGAAACATATTTGGAATAAATGAAATAGTACAATCCTATGAAAAACAAAAATCCAACCGAGTTTGCTATTGTTTTGTCTAACATTTGAATTTCTCCTAAATATCCAGCTCCTAACATTCCATAATTCATTGCTAAAATTGCTAAAAAGGAAAAGAAATTCAAAGACCCTGATTTTGAATTGTATAAAAGTGCTAGTACCAATACTAGCAACATTATAGGTGTAGTAATTGACCAGTCAAGATATCTCGTATAATTTATTTTTTTGTAGTCTATTTTTTCATCATTTTCAAACATTGACACAAACTTGCCGTAAAAAAAGGCGGCTACAACCGAAATACACGTCTCTAAATTTAAAATGTTACGGATTTTTGAATCCTTGGTGCGAACCGATTCTATAAAGGTAATTGTTGCAGTTGTCATTAAAAATGCATAGGTTACGTAAAAACTAGAGTTTATCATTTGCTTATTAGATACACTTAACATTATATATAAACGCCATAATTTAATTATAATTACATACCTAAAATATAATAATAATGGATGGAGATTTTGAACAAGTCCAAGACAATAGCTTTATAAATGACATAAGAGATTTGAAAGATTTCAAAACAGTTACCTTTAGTGGATATAAGAAAACAGAGGTGAAAAAAGAATTCATAAACAGTATGTTAAAGTCTAAAGTTGAAAATGCATGCAATTGGTGTGCTGAACTTGTTTGTTCTGGTCATTATATGGATATATGGGAAATATTGTTGTTATTCATGGGAAAACATATACATTTAGGAAATCCAAAATTATCTGTTTATTTGGAAAAAAGGTTTAATGTTTTTAGAAATATTATGGTTCAAGGTTTGTATTATGATGAAATGCAGTTGAGAAATAATCCTACTATCCGAAACATGTTTGCTGAAATATGCACTGTTTTTTCTTTATCTCCTAAGAAACCATCATTAGAATGTATGAAAATAAATCGCGGAGAAGATTTTGATATGACACAAGTTTCTAATAAGTTAAAGGCAGATTCTAATAGATATTCTGAACCTATTTTAAAAAAAAAAGATCCAAAAGAAATTGCAATAGCAATAAACGAATTTTGCTTTCAAATATCTTCCAACGATGGTCATATACCAAACCTATCAGACGCGTGCTATTGGATTGAATGGATAATTTGTTTTGATCAAATCTGCAAAAAACGGAAACAACAATGCTATTTAGAAAACAGAGACCAAATACCTGTAGAGCATAAATTTCAAAAGGAAATAATATGGGCTATATGGGATTCGTTATTTTATTACTGCAAAAACGATACTTATTTAAAAACAGTTTTAAATTCTATTTTACAGTTATTTTGCGTAAAATTTAATAATGCCTCTATTAAAAAAAGAATATATCTTCTATATTTTGCAGTATCTGTGGTAACTGAACCATTTACTCGTAATGTCAACATGATACAAGAAAAAGAAAAAGTACAATTGTCGTTGAGTAATATAAATTTTTTATATAAGAATATCAAAAAAGAGGAAGTGAGCCCTCAAACCGACTATTTATTCGCTGGATTGCACCAACCATCTAATATTGAAAAGACTATGCAAAAATTAGATATTTTGAATTCAGTTAACACCCCATCCATTAAATACGATGGTGAAAATTTCCCAGAAAAATTCATTGACGAAAACATTGAAATAGATGTTTCAGATCTATAAATACTATGAATTAAATATATATATAACAGTATTTTATGTTTTATCATATGAAATGATATTGGTATTACCGTGTCAAAATACTCTAAGACCGTTTTTAGAAGCCCATAATTTATCGTTAGTGCAACAATTATCTATTTCATTTGTGATCGCTCCTCATGGAATAACTGATGTAATTCACGCTAAAAAATACAAAAAGATGAATGAGCTATTATTCACTTATTGTAGTACTTTTATAGCATCAACCGCTTTATTTGATGAATATTTTCCTTCTTTATTTATTGTGTTTTTCATATCTTCGGTCATGCATTTTAATCACGATTTAAACCTTTTTATTTATGAAAAAAGAACAAATTATTTACAGAGCGCGATACTACTTTTGTACTTTATAAATTATCCTTTGCCTTTTTTAAATTATATGAATTTCATTCATGTGCCATTGCACTACAAAAAATCTTGGCCATTTATAAAGTCAAATATTAGTGAAGTTTCAGCATTAATACTTATTGTAGGAACCGTATCATTGGTTACTTTGCATTTTCCGTCAAGTTTTGCAACCAGTACTTCTATTGGTATTATTCTTGGTCACATAATTTACGAAGAATTATTTGTTCATAATAAACATTTTTCATTATGAGCAAAATTAATATCTTTTTATTCTAAAATGAAGAACCGAAACTTCCTCCTAATAAACCATTTGCAGCCATAGGCCCCATGTCAAAGGAATTAACAGCAGGAGAACCTCTTATCATTGCATCTGGACCTACCTCTTGTCTTGTTGTTACCATAGGAGCAGGTGGAAACATGTCTTGTTGTGTTGTGTCAATATGATCTGCTCTGCTAGGTACATGTCTATTTACTTGTGGTGCGTTTCTTGAATTATTTTGACTTTCACCATTATCTCTGGATCCTGACCATAATTCCATTGCTCGATCGACCAAAATATTTACTTTAATGCCAATCTTTGTCTGAATGCTAAGAATTAGTATCATAAACGCTAAAATAACGTTTGTTAGCGTAAGACTTTCATATTTGAATTCACTATATGTAGGAATATATGTTATTACTCGATGAATAATAATAATGCCTACAAACATTACAATTAACTGTATAAGAACTTCGATTAAAATTTCTACAGACGACTTGTCTGAATCGGCATCTGGAATAAATCGTTGAATTAATTTATTTAGCAACAAAATAGGTATAACACCCAACAATGAATATTGACCAACATTCAAAATCTCTGCTTTCCCTTCTTCAGTAGTAGAAAAAACATGAGATATAAAAGATTTTCTGTTACTTATTGGTTCTAATGTATTTGATTCATTGAAATTCATTATATGATTTTAAAGGAGAAATTAATCCTAAAGTTTATTATTTTGTCAACTACGGTTTCGTTTTCTCGTATATTTAGCGGAAGATCTTTTGTAAAAACGCATTCCCTTTTTAGATAAATTCATAAAATTACTTAGAATTCGTTTTTTTGCAGTAAAATTAAAACCAGCACTGGGAGCTCCAATGTTTTTTAACTTGCTTATTGGTTGTTTTTGAATCGATACCGTCTGTTTTCCTTTTCTTTTCTTTGTAAAATTTAACACATTTCCCAATTTAGAACTTTCACTTAGTGTTTTTATAGCACTTTTTATTTCTTTTGGTTTATTGTTGTTAAAATATATATCTTGTATATCGTCCAATGAAATTTTGCCTTGCTGTAGCTTTAAAATATTTCGGTAATTTTTCATTCTTTGCAACACCTGTTTTTGTTGGTTTTCAAACGCTATTTTTTTAGACTCAGGACTATTCCCAATATTTGCCTTCGAACAAAGTGGTTCTCTGTCTTTTTCTGCTAAAATATGGTCACCTTTTAACAAGGCATCGTTGATTTTATTAAAATTCATATCTTTTATATTGGCAACCATTGAAAGTGTTTCGTCTTCTTCAAAACAAGTATTTGACTTTATGGAAATATCTTCCACAAAACCAAATTTAGTGTATAAACAAAGACCACTTATATTGCAGTATAATCCAGCCAATTCTAATAGTCCATAATCGATTTTTTTTTTTTTTAATGCGTATATATACATGTACAACAACACACGACCAACAACGGAACAACCACTTACACATTTTGTTTCCATACCAGTATGTCGATGCTTTTTAGGCGCACATACCAAGTTTAGTGCAGGTATTGAAGAATAAATATTATCAACATCCTGACATTCTGACATTTGGGTTATAAGAAACCCAATAACACGTTCTTTTAGCGGCAATGAAACATCTACTGTACTAACAAGTAATATGATATCATAATCCGTGTTCCCAAAAAAATCTTTGAAAACATTCTTTATGACATCTTTGAAGTAATCTGGATTTATATTCATCATTTGTTTTTTAGTTCCACTCTTTTTATTTTTTATTAGTGTATTTCGTGCAGTCCAGTCATCTTTATAATAAAGCTTACATACGTCAGCATTATTTGCTTTTTTTGTGTCACTCTCAGTTAATGGTGTATTACAAAGTGAAAGTAGATTGCTCTGCAAGTCCGAAAGACGTGTAGGACTCATTGATTTCAATCGTGATTTCGTGGAACGATATTTGTATCCGTCACTGTAAAATTGTGTCAGTTCAAACTTGAAATACATTTGAATTTTATGGAGATTCAAAAAATCTTTTATAGACTTTGGTAATCTATATCGCAAATCATCTGTAAAAACGTTTCCGTTCATTATATATTTACTAAATACTTTATTCTACGTATTTTCCGCGAATCCATCAAACACATGTTCAGTAACTTCGGTGCTTGATTTCTGTACATGTTTACATGTAACTATGGAATCATCAATGGTTTCCAATTTTCGTTTGAATGTATATTTTTGAGTGTGTATATATTTTTTATTTTCAGTGAAATGGTAGTCTTTTGCGGTTATTGTATAGAATGGCTTTAATATAGTCTTGATTATACTCAGCCATGGTCGCTTAATGCGACTTGGTTCTGTTATTGCTTTAATATTATTGCAATTAAAATATTTTTTGATATCTAAACTTAGATCCATTATTTTATTCTGGAGTTCTATATTATTATCCATTTCGTGCAGAATTAGAACAGTGTTGTTCTCTAACTTTAATAACTGTATTAATAACTGTCTAATTTCTTCTTGTTCGGAACTATAGATAACAGTTTTTAACTTCATACCTTGTTTCTATTATTGATAATCAAATTTGTTATATATTTATATATTTATATATTTTCTCGTAAATTAATTTCCATAATTTTCGGTGTAAATTGTTCTAAAATACAATTTTTGTAGTCTAAATATTTCCTTTGAATTCCGAACCAATGACCAAGTATATAAATGAAAATAATACAAAATCGTAGTATTAAATTATCAGGTATAATGGGCATAATAAATAGAATAACTTCTGTAACTTTAAAACATGTATAATAAATTGTGTAGTACATTTATAGTTGTATATATATTATTCATTTTTTTAATCGTAATATATTCAACAATATATATTTGAAATATACACATAAAAAATGGATATCAATCACTAAACATGGATGTTTCAAAGTTGTCTATTTTTGGATTCATTTTTTTTAGTTCATTCGAAATAGTTGGTAAATCATGATAAATCAAAAAATCTACATTAATTGTGCGTTTGATTTCATCCAAATTTCTCTCAAATGATATTAATTCCTTTCTTGTAGGAATATAGATTCCATATTGATTGGTTTCTTTTACTATAGGAGAACACGAAGCAAAATAAATATTGTTCGCTCCATATTCACGAGCAATACTTATTATATGCTTGCTCGTATTACCACGTACAATAGAATCATCTACAATCAAAACATTTTTTTCGTTAAATACATCTCGTATTCCTGATAACTTGCGTTTTATATTTTGCTGTATCATACGATTATTTTTCATAATGAATGTCCTGTCAATATAGCGATTTTTAATGAAACCTTCTCTCAGTGGTTTTTTGATTATATCTGAAATACCATTTGCAAATGTAATACTTGTATCTGGAACAGGAACAATCACATCTATTTGTTCGCAATCCCATTTTGAAAGCATTTTTTCTCCCAATGTTTGTCCTATGCGAATACGTGCATTATGAACACTTATACCATCGATTTCGGAATCTGCTCTAGCAAAGTATAAATACTCAAAAAGACAAGGTGATAATACAGTGTCTTTGACTGTATGATACAATACTGAATTATCCTTTTCTGAAAAGATAATTGTTTCACCAGGATGAACGTCTCTCAATATGTCATAGTTCAAAATATTGAGAGAAGCAGATTCACTCGCAATCATATAATTATTGTTACGTTTTCCTAAAATCAAAGGACGTATTCCATTTTTGTCTCGTAATACAATCATACCATAACGTTGAATAATAATAATTAGACAAAAACTTCCTTCTAATAGTTCTTGTAGATAATCTGTCACAGTTGTTATGATCTTTGCATTTAATTCTGATTTGTCTTCTTTTATCAATGAATATAGTTTAGCACAAAATAATGCCAATATAAGTTCGGTATCTGATTTCGTGCTTACATCAATATCAAAATGGTGTTTTAAAATGTATGTTATGCTTTCTGTATTTATAATATTACCATTGTGACACAATGTAATACGGCTTGGTAATGACATGTACAGGGGTTGTATATTATTTGCAATCCCATTTGTAGCGTATCGAACATGTCCAATACATGATTTACAAGAAAGTTGAGACAAATCATCGTTTTGAAAAGCATATTTTACAAGACCATTACGTTTTATTATACAGTAGTCAGTTGCAATACCTACACTGTCTTGACCTCTATGCTGTAAAGACATTAATCCTTCAAACACTTCATATGGTATATACTCATTTATGCTTTCGCTAAAAACACCAATTATTCCACACATAGTTTTCTTTAAATGTATAAACTTATTTATATAAATAGATTACATCATTTTATGCATTAATAATGAATGAATATGGATATATAGAACTCGTTGAGAGAATTATGAACGAAGGATCACGTGTAGAATCTCGTAATGGAATAACATATTCCGTATTTGGACATAAAATGGAATTTTCTCTACAAAATAACACAATTCCATTATTGACAACTAAGCGTGTTGCATGGAAAACGTGTTTTCGTGAGCTTATGTGGTTTGTAAAAGGTTCAACAGATAACAAAGAACTACAAGAAAAAAAAGTAAAAATATGGGATGCCAATGCATCACGCGAGTTTTTAGATTCACGCGGTTTGAATAATTTAGAAGAAAACGATCTTGGTCCGGTATATGGACATCAATGGAGACATTTTAACGCACCATATGAAACATGTACAACAGATTACAGTGGAACAGGAATCGACCAATTAAAAAATATTATTGATGCATTAAATGATCCTACTCAACACTCATCTAGACGATTAGTAATGAGCGCATGGAATCCTTGTCAAATAGACGAAATGGCATTACCACCGTGTCATGTTTTGGTTCAGTTTTCGGTAAGAGATCATAAATATTTATCGTGTATTTTATACCAACGAAGTGGAGACGTAGGACTTGGTGTCCCTTTTAATATTGCTTCATATTCTTTCTTGACTCATATATTAGCTACTCATTGTGGTCTGGTTGCAGATAAATTTATTCATTTTATTGGAGATGCACATATATATGAAAATCATATAGATGTTTTAAAAGAGCAAATGAAAAGAGAACCATTTATATTTCCTAGAATGCATATTATGACAAAGCATCAAAATATTGAAGAATATACTGAATATGATATTGAATGGATCACACCTTATCAGAGTCATGGAGAGCTTAAAATGAAAATGTCCGCGTAAATTTTAATTTTCGTTTGTAGAAATTAAATACTGGAGTATTGACATTCTTACGAAAACACCATTTTTCATTTGTTCTATTATTTTGCATTTAGGATCATCGTCTATTTCTTCAGGCAATTCTTCATTTCTTGGAAGTGGGTGTAAAACGATCATATCCTTTTTTGATTTCGATAGTAGTGACTTGGTTAGTATGTTTTCACTCTTTACAGTGCTAGTATTATTTATTTGAATTCTTTCATTTTGAATTCTTGTCATGTATAAAACATCTGTTATACCAATTACTGATTCTATAGATGGTTTACAATGACATGGATTTCGTAAATTCATAGTGTACCAATCATCCATATCCAAAGTGCTGTTATTCACAAAATAAAATGTCACATTTGAATACATTTTATCTAAAAGCTGCATCGTAGAATGAACTGTTCTACCATTTTTCAGATCACCTACAAATGTTATATTTAATGTTACAGAATTAAAATTTTCTTCTATTGTAAATAAATCGAGTAATGATTGGGTAGGATGTTCGCCATTACCATCACCTGCATTAATAATAGGTACTGATGACGCTTTTGCTAATTTATCCATTACACCTTTATTTGGGTGTCTTATTACTAATGCATCTGAATATTGAGACATTGTTTTTATAGTATCTTCAAGACTTTCTCCTTTTTTCGAACTAGATTTAGAATGATCGTAATTTAATACATTTGCTCCTAATTTGTAAGCTGCTGTTTGAAATGACATTTGTGTTCTTGTAGAAGGTTCAAAAAACATTGTACTGATAATTTTATTCGTCAAACTGTTAGTAGGACAGTGAAATTTTTTGAATTGACTAGCATTTGTCAATATGGATCGTATTGTTTTTTCGGATAGAGAGGAAATGTTGATAAGATTCTTCATTACTTTAATTAATTATATTATTTACTTTTAAGTTTATTTAAGCTTACTTTTTTCATTTTTTGCGCAGCAATCACAATACTAAAAAGAGAGCATATATCAACAGAACTATCCAATATTTGAATAGAATCTTTCATCATTTCGTTGTAAAACTTGGTGTGACTCTTTACTATATTAAATATTTCTTTTTCATTTTCGTATTTTATATGTTTGTTATTTTTGAATTCATTTACTGCAAATTTACTAACAACTTGTAAAGACCTATTAATGTCTTTTAAAGATTCACTTGTAGCAGTTAAATATCTCTTCTTAATTTTCAATTTATTTGCAGATGAACTACCTCCACCAGATTTGGGATAACGCTTTCTCTGTGTTTTACTTGATCCGGTTCTTGATCCGCTTTTTGAAAGATTTTTTCGAGTAATACGGAATCCTCCTGAAAAACCAAAAGTTGGCAACATACTTCCAAGCTGGTCTAATGTCCCTGTCATATAGGCGCTTCCAGCTTCTGCAGCACTCGATAGTACAGTTGCTGTTTGTGTTGTTACATCTGCTACAGTATTGTATGTCTGTACAGCAGCGTCAGTTGCCATTGTAGTACCAGTCGCAATTGTAGATCCGAATTCGCTTGCAGTTGCCATATTCTCATACACATTTCCTATTACTCTTTTACTTGTTAGAGCAGCACTTTTAGCAACTTCCCATTCTTCACTTAAATCGGAAACTTTTAACTCTTCGTCAAACGCATTTATCACTTGCTGAACACTGTCTTGAACAAGATCTTTTGGAAAGTTTTTAATTAAGAATTTCCCAGCAGTTGCTGTTGTTTGTATAGTAAATTTGAAGGATTGCTCTACCAATTTTGGATTGCCTGCAAGGATACCAATTTTAGCAACTGCGGCACAAACAATTGCAATATTCAATACGAAAAGTACAATATTACATATAAATATTAAAAGAATTCCTAAGTAGGGAACTAAACTAAAAAAAGTAGAATACCCACTGTGTACTATTTGATTTAGATGTTTGATTATTTTGAAAACAGCAAAAAGTATTCGAATCAAAAATGCAATCAAGGCATAAATACACTTTAATATAGTTTTTGGTCTTTTGATGTTACAACCATTATTTGATATTACATTTCCCAAGTCGTTTTTAAGTTCATTTACAAGCGATTTGATTTCTTTAGCATCTTCCTTTTGTTTATTGAATCCATCAATAACTTTATTTTCTGTATTATTGGTTGTATCGTCAATATTATCCGTTGTTGTTTTAATTTCTTCTAAATGAGTATTTGCGTGATTTTGTCTTGATAACAATATTGCCATCATCTCACTTTGATGTTTCACCATTTCGCGCAACTCATCAATCGCTTCTTGTTTATCATCTCTTTTGGATGCTTGTTGTAAAAGCTGACTCTTTTTTTCTCGCAGAGTTATTTGACTCTTTTTGTGGACTCTACTACCACTAGATGTTCTACTTTTACTTCTGCTTCTGCTTCCGCTTCCGCTTCCGCTTCTACTTCCACTCGATGACATTATATATTATTATGATATAATATTTTTTTATCATAATTTTCAATAAAACCGTATTCTATAGTATGATTTATATTGCACATAGAGGGTATGGTGCCGCCGACAATTCTATAGAATCTTTTGAAAATGCAATAAAAGAAAATTTCAATATTTTAGAGCTCGATTTACATCAAACATTAGATAACAAATTAGTTTTGAGTCATGATCTATTTATAGGTTCTTTTAACATTGAAGAAACAAAGTTCCAATTATTGAGAGATCATTATCCTGATTTGCTAGAATTAAAAGACGTTTTCAATAAATTTAGTCCTAATACTTATTCATTTTATTTAGACTTGAAAGGTCGAGACGATATTGCAAATGTTCTGATAACTTTTGTAAAAAAAAATAATATAAACTGTAAGAACATTTATGTAGCTAGTTTTAATAAATATCATATAGAGATATTAAAAAATAGTAAAATCGATTGGAAAGTCGGTTTTATCACTTGCAATACTTATTTACTGCATGAATATGATACCTTATTAAAAGATATTGATTTTGTTTGTGTTGATTGGACTTCTTTATCTTATTATATTGTTGATCTTTTACATGATAGCTGTGATACCGTTTTTGCATATACTTGTAGTTCCCAACAAGAATATGAATATATTTGCAAGTATAAAATAGAGGGTATTGTTTCAGATATATTATTAAAATAAAAAAGAATATAGAATTAGAATTGCAAAATATAATATCTATATTACTATGAATTCTAACGCTGCAGCCAAAAGAAGAAGAGCAATTGTTACTAATAATCCTGTACAAACACCATCTGCAACAAATTTAGATGCAAATTCAGGGAAACTGAAAGTTACAATACCTCAAATAATTGGAGTGATTGAAAAACGACTTTTATCTTTAGAAGATACTGTAAATAAAAACTTGAAAAAAGAAAATTCGGTAGAAACTTCTCAATCAAACAACAGTGAAATTAAAGAGATTTTAGACGAATATGAATCAAGATTTGATATGCTAGCAGGTGAAATTCAAGATATAAAGGATATTATGCTAAAACTACAAGCATTTACCATGGAAGTTAATAAAAAACTTTTTGAAAATTTGGACATGAATAATTTAGGAACTTTAGAAAGCATTGTTGAAACAAACGAAGAAGAACACTCTGTAGATGCAGAAGGGATTGCAGTAACATTTAGCGGTTCAGATTAAATTTATTTTCTTCGACGGCTTGATTTTCTTCTTGAACGTGTTTTTCTTCTTGATGCTTTTTTTTGTTTATTCTTTTTTGACATCATTTTTTTGCTAAATTTTTTTAGAATAGGGGCGGATACATCTATGCCTTTCTTATATACCTTCTTTGCTGCTTTCATTGCTTCTGATAAAGAGTATTTAGGGTTAGTTAGCCGACCTGATCGCAATTTTTCTTGAACAAGTTTCATCCATGGAGTACTCATTATATATATAAAAGAATATATAAAAATATTGTTTTATAATATTAAATAATAATGGAAAGCGGTGATATTATGACAAAAGTAAAAGAAACACAAGACAAATATTACGGTTCGCATGCAAAACACAGAGTGTTCAAGAATAACCAAAAATTGGATTGTGCTAAATTTGTCAGTAATGCGATTGACTTAGAAAAAATGATTCAATGTACTGCTTTCATTATTCCTAATACAAATATAATATACTATAATTATCAGATTTTCAAAACTTTTGGAAACGAAGATACACACATTCCATTGTACAATCATGTTACTTCACTTATAAGTAAAATACTTGAAACTTATGAAAAATTTGAATTTCATATTAACATGAAAACATTCACAATATCAGCTTGCCAACGATATCATAAACTTATAACTAATTCATTTGATGAAAATACGTTACTTACCGATAACATGGAAAAATTAGTAGTGTATCATACTCCACATGTTATAGACCAAATTACAAGGCTCTTATATTCTAGTGTAAAACCGTTGTTGCATAAAGTAGAGTACGTTAGAGAAGAAAGTGAAAGTAGAATTAATAATCTATTTAATATTTTACAAACATAATAAAGACTAAATCTAAAGTAAATAAAATGCATATCAATATTAGTAATCTTGCAAAAGCAGATATTTTTGTTCAATGTTTTCAACATATGAAAACATTTACAGACTCTATAAATATATCTTTTAACAGTGATCATATGTTTATCCAATCAATGGACTCTTCTATGGTTATTATCATGGAATTCCGTTTGTCTTCGTCTTGGTTTGATTTATATGAAGTAAATGAAGCGATCACAATAGGATTATCTACAAACATATGGTCTAAAGTTCTTAATGTGCGAGATAAATCACAAATGATAACTTTAAGTTCATGTAAAGACAATGATTATTTAGCAGTGGAATTCGATAAAAGCGAATCGAAAGTTATATTCGACAAATCATTTGAAATACCTTTGATTTCATTGGATGTCGAACTATTACATATTCCTAAAATGGATTACCAAGCAGAATGGACTCTCCCTTGTGGAACGTTTGCAAGTATGGTTTCACAACTCAAACAATTTGGAGATAATCTTTTTATAGAATGTTCAGAAGAACATATTCAGTTGATATCTGATAGCCAAGATTACGGTAAAATGAATACGCATATTCCTATTGACGATTTAGAGGAATATTCAATTGAAGAAGGAAGTACAATAAACAGTTCTTTTGGATTAAAAATGCTCTACAACGTTTGCTTGTATCAAAAAATCTCAAAGTCATTATCTATTAGTATTTCCGAAAACCAACCAATGTGTTTAGAGTACATTATGGAAGAAGGTGCAAAATTAGTATTTCATTTGGCTCCGCGTATTGATGACGAAGCTTAATAAGTTATCTTCTGTTCAATAATATTATATGATATATTCAGTGTTTATATATTATAAACAATGAATTTTTGGTTGTATTTTATACTCTTTTTCGTTATTGTTTTTTCGTATATTCATGTTCAACAACAATGGAAAATTGGAGAAGATTTAGAAGTTTTTGAACATGACTATCATTCGCTCAAAGCAATTCAAAATACCTGTCAATTGAAACAACCCATTATATTTCATTTAGACATACCCCTAATTGATACACAAAATCTCGAATTTTTAAATGTAAAAGATTCTAGAGAATATAATCGAGGTACAACATTCGTTGATAATATGATATTACCATACAAAACAGCACATGGATTATTGAGTACTGATACAAAGAGCATTTTTTACAGTGATAGGAATGACATGAATGAATCATGGACCAAATGGTTTCAATTGTTTGATTCCTACGTAAAACCTCCATTAACTCTGTACTCTGAAAAAGATATAATTTATGGCTCTTACAAGTCCCATACTGTTACGAAACTTTATCTTGAAAGTCACACATTTATTTTCTTACCACCAGAATCAAATTATACAAATATTCGTATTAAAATGACTCCCTACAAAAACAAAGTTTTTTTGGATTATATTGAGGATTATACCTATTATGAATTTTGGTCATCAACATCGTTGTTTAGTAAAAACTTGGATACTAGAGTGAAATGTTTGGATTTTCTTTTAAAACCAGGCCATGTATTATTTATTCCTTCTTACTGGTTTTACAGCATTGAGTTTCAGGATAAGAGAAATGAAGTTTGCGTTTTGAAATATACCACTACCGCAAATTTTATGGCAAATATAAAACACATTTCTCTCTTTTATTTACAACAGCAAAATATCAACGAAAAACTTTTAAAACCTTTTCAAAATTCGGATTGTGATGATTCAGATGATCATTGTGACAGTAACAATGAAATAGACCAGATCAATGATATTTTTCAAGATCTATCGTCAAATGTTTTAAATGATGGTGATACTCCGAAAACAACCGCAGAAGTCTTAATTGATGAACTCAAACCCAAAAATATTTAGCAGTTTTTGATATTGTTGAAAGATGACGTTTATATAGAATATAGGGAAATTATATAATGCCAACGAAGAAGATAAAACAAAAACATACAAAAACAAAAAAGAATTTACAGAAAAAGTTAAAAAGAAAGATATCAAATGAGAGAAAAAGTAAAATTATAAAAACATTCTTTGAAATATTACATGCAATCAAACTTTATCATTGGAAAACGAAATCTTATTCACAACACACATCTACTGATGAATTACACGAGAAATTATCACATCAGACAGATCGCTTTGTAGAAGTATTAATGGGCAAGACATCTTCTAGAATAGATATGGTTGAAAATAAAATGAAATTATATGATTTTGATAATAAAACTGATTTTAAAGAAAAAGTATTTGAATTCAGACAGTTTTTAGTAGATTTGGGTCAAGTGTTTTCTCAAAAGCGCGATAGTGATTTACTTACTATACGTGATGATATGCTAGAAAGTGTCAACCAATTTCTTTATTTATTCACTTTACAAGGATAAAGCACAATTTATATTTATGTGACAACTATTTATAGTAAATATGAAAAAATGGAAATCTATTTTATGTTTGATTCTAGCATTTTTGTCATTCCTTGCTGCAATTTATTATTGGTTGTCGTCAAAGAACATACAAAATACTGAAAAAATTATTTTTCTATCTTCTGAAGAAACCCAAAAAGTATTGTCAGAAGATGCTGATCACTATTATCAAACTTTTCATAAAACTGATTTGAAATTAAGAAAGTCAAAAAATATTCAAGATTATTTAGCAAAAATATCTAATAGCGGATGCGAACCAGAAGAAGAAAATAAAGAAAAAATAAGAGATTGTATTGAAAAAGTAAGCACAAAACTTGAATCATCACGTAATGATACCATTGATGGTATTCACATTGGAAAAATGTTAGATTTACCATGGAAAATAGGTTTTACTTGTGATAAAATTTATGAAAATGGGTTACCGCACACTAGAGGTCAAGTTATTATTTTGAATAATCAGGATCTTTTCCGCCGTAATATTACAGAGACATGTAAATTGCTTATTCACGAGAAAGTTCATATATACCAAAAACATTATAAAGAAGAGTTTTCAAATTTTTTGAATGAAAATTACGAAAAAGTTGAAAATATAAAAAGAGTTGATGTACCATCTAATCCAGATTTAGACGATAACACATATAGAGATAAAAAAACTCGCGAAATTCTCAAGGGGGAATATAATAAAAAACCCAAACATTTCAGAGACATTAAATTTTTGAATAATGACCAAACTAACGAACATCCAAATGAACTTGTAGCATATTCACTACAAAATAAATTTGATTCTTAAACTAAATAATTGCATCCATCGTTCATATCTTGTTTACATATATAATGAATTCAATAAAAGAAGAACAAAAACGATACAAATCATTTGTTTTTACAGATCCAGTCGGATTCGCTCATAATATGCGACCGTCCTCTATTTCAACTCTATTTGATAATATTGGTTATGAGAGAATTAAAAAGGCAACCGTCCTTGAAGTTGGATGTGGTCAAGGGTTCTTAGTAAATCATTTCTTAAATGCCAAGGCAAAACAGGTTATTGGTACAGAAATCGACCAGCAAATATTAGATACAATACCAATTCAAGCATATTCTGTATATCCTGATAGAAGCTATCAATTTAAAATAGAATCATTTGAAAATACCAATGAAAATATTAATGTAGATATTATCACAATTTTTATTGGTAATTTAGAAATTGTAAAAAAGTCGATTCGAATGTTTGAAAACAATAGACATATAAAAACATTGGCATTTATGGTACCAACACGAGGATTCAAAACAACTCTCAATAATATAAATGAATTGATTGAAAGATATAACTGGTCGAAAGAAGAATTTAGCATTTCGTTATCTGGATCAGGTGAAAGAAGAAAGACAATTGTCCTAAAAAAACATATTGAAATCATTGACCTTACAGGAGGATCTAAATCAAACAATCCAAATAAAAGAAAAAACAAATAATAAAACACTTTATTTTACACCTTTTATGTAAAATAAGACATTTAATCTTCGATGGTTTAAATAGCTACGAAAAGGTATAAAACCTAAAAATATTTAATTCTCAATATTGTGAAACGGTAAGCTTTCGTCGTTTTCCGCAGATGTATTCTCATCATTTTCTTCATTCTCGTAATTCTCTTCATTCTCCTCATTTTCCATAGTTGTATTTTCTTCTTCTATTTTATCCATTTTTGGTTCTGGTAATGACCTTCCAAAAAAACTACCGAATCCACTCCTACTGCTATTACTACGAACAGATAATACATTCGATTCCGTACTTACTTCGTCATTATCTTTGAATGTATCATTATAATTTACATCACCATTACCATTTGGATCGTCACTTGTAAAATCGTCTTCATGTGCGTCTTTTATTAATCCATCACTTTTTGGTAACCCTTGTAAAGGAACCCTATCACCAGAATACCTACTACTATCTGAAAATTTTCTGCTAGGTGAATTACTTTTATTCATCCAACGTACTGCACGAGCTATTGTATTTCGAGGTTTTTCTTTCCATTGTTTATAACGATTTAAATCAGCAATACACCAAACTTCATCATGATATCCCCAATCTGCATATGGATATATACAATGACCATCGTGTTCCCAATATTTTCCCCAGCTATTTCTTAGAATAAAACCACTAGAATTGTAACCAATAATAGTCATTGCATGACCTCCTAGTTTTTCTTCACTATTATGCTGTTTCCACATGTAAGATGTATGATTGAAAACAGGAAATGTTATAACACATGGTCCAAATGCAAATATAGCCATCTTTAACGTTTCTATCGTTTGGACACGAGCATAACCTCCAATCGCATGTTCAGTAGCTTCGCTCAACATAGAACTCGAATTAGTTGTATTGTTAACGTTATATGGACAAGAATTTTCAGTGCAACATCCATATGATTTTAATAATTTCATAAGATCTCTCCCACACATTACAGTACTGTTATTGTCCTCCCTATTATTGTATATAAATTGAGGTGACATTCTCATTTCCGTTTTGTATATTTTTCTATTAATCCATTCTAATATACAGCTACCAGCTTGTGCAAGTGAAGTACCTTGAACTCCTTGATTTCTTACCTCCAATAAATGAGAAGACCAATCAAGAACTCGTGGTATTTTCACATATTCGTCTAAAATCATGTCAATATTTAAGTCCCTATCATCTCTAGGTGATGGAGTTATATTAAAAAAAGTTACTTGACAAGAATTATGTAATATTTTACTTTGGTGTGATTTCATAATGTTATATATATTTTATATAATATTTGTTTTGATTTATCCGCAGTATGCGGATATTTCGGCGTGCTTCGCACGCCTATACATATAGACTTTGGTTCGTTGCTATATATTTCAATACCATATCCTCTATTTGCGTTAATTTATGCACCCATTCTGTTTGAGAACTGCAATATTCTAATTCATATAGTCCTCTCATTTCTTTCGCGATTGTAACGATTTTCAATATCGCTTTTGTAAAATCTCCTAAAGATATTCCTTTCACTGAAAGTTTTTCTGATATAAACTTTTTACATTCTTCTTCATTTTTACAATCACACCATAACATACTCTCTTCAATAATTGAATATGTAAAACTATCATCGTAACGGATACTTGTTCGTATATCTCGGTTTCCCTCTTCTGTGTCATACATTACATACATGTCTTTCATTTCTAAGATTTTTGTTTTCAAAAACTCACTTTCTGTTTGTGGAATTGATGTTGCAAAATCTTCCTTTACTTTTACTGCAGTCGCACAAGAGAATAATCCTACTAATTGTTTTGCATTAAACTCTTCAAAATAATTCCATTTATCTATCATACACTTTATCCATATTGGACCATGTACTTCCGCTATATGACTACAAATAGAGCCATTGTGGGTTGCCGTAATTAAGTTATCATCTATTGTGAGAAACCCTTCGCTTTCTAAAAATCCACATATTCGAACCACTTGATCTTTTATGTACGATTCTAATCTTTCCAAATTATTTTCCATTTTTTCTATTGGTTTTTTCATATCCATCACTTCTTGTATTTTTCCTAAATCCTTTTGAATATTTTCAAAGTTTTCTTCTAAATCTTTCATTTCTTTTGAAATATTTTTCCGTTTTTTTGATTGACAATTTTTCAATAATTCTCCTAAATCTTTATATTTCAAACAAATATCTTTAGGCGTTTTTGATAATTCCAATGTATTCATTTTTTGAGTATGAATATATTTTTTCGCATTTATTTCGTCTTCTAATTCTTTAATCTCAAATACAAGGTCTTCATTCATCATACTTTTTCCTATAAATTTTGAGATCTCGTCTATGGTAGATTCTGGTTCAGATTTTAATACATTTAGTACTAGACTATAATCAAGCTTGAATTTTGAAATAAATGATGGTGGTTTTCCACTCATTAGTGTTTTATATTCATTTTCTGTTGGAGTCTTTCGAAATAAATTATTACAATGAATTACGTAACCTACTGTATCTATTCCTCTACGACCTGCACGACCTGCCATTTGAGTATATTCATGAGGCATTAAATACCTATCGTAATCGCCGTCGAATTTCTTTATACCTGTAAATACGGTTGTCTTAATTGGGCAATCTAATCCAATTGCAAAAGATTCAGTTGCAAATAATATTTTTATAATTTTTTTACTTATAAACAATTCTACTATTTCTCGCAAAATAGGTATCATTCCACTATGATGAATTCCAATACCCTTTTCCAACAAAGCTACTAGTTCAATGTATTCCGGTAGTCTCAAGTACTCTTCGTAATTAGGCAATCGTCTCAATATTTGCATCGATTCTTTTTCCACTAAATATGGGATCTTACTATCTTTTTCCAATAAAGGAGTTGTTAATTCTTTTGCACACGATTCAACATTTTTTCGAGAGAAAACGAAACAAATTGCTGGTAACATATTATTATCACGCAAATGTTTTGCTAAATTATTAAGAACAAACTTTCGATTTATTCTTGCCTTTTGTTTATCCAGCTGTTCTTGAACTCTTTTTAATACATTCATGTTTTCCACAATCACTTTTCCTTTAGCATCTTTTAAAAGTATTGGTTTGTTTGTTTGTTTTCGTAATTGTTGCTGTACTGATTTATCGCGAATTTGTTTAAACTCGTGATCACCTACTGCCATATATCCATAATGTGATAATGGTACTACTCGATGATTAGTAGGACATACATGTACTTGTTTTCCATTATGATTAGATTCTATCCATTTTGCAAATCTTTCTGGTTTATCTATTGTTGCTGATAACATTATCATTTGAATGTGGTCTGGTAACATTATTATAGCCTTCTCCCATACTTGACCCCTGTCTGTATCATTTATATAATGTACTTCGTCAAATACTACTGCACCAAGTTCAGTCTCAAAATCCATTTGGAATTGCATAAGTGTTTGGGTATCTTCGGTATAATTAAATAATCGATTCATTAATATTTCTGTAGTCATAATGAGAACATCCGCTTCTGGATTTGTTTTTATATCCCCTGTAAAAAGACCAAATGAAATATGAGGAAATTTATTACAAAACTCATAAAATTTTTGATTGGATAATGCTTTTATAGGACTTGTATAAATGACTTTTTTTCCTTGAGAAACCAAATGTTCTATTGCAAATTCAGCAGGTAATGTTTTCCCAGAACCAGTATGAGCGGTTACTAGTACATGGTCCCCTTTTGCTATACCATCTATAGCGTGTTTTTGGAAATCGCTTAGTACATGAGAGTATCTTGCGAAATGCTCATTACATACGCTTTCGATAGGATATGCTTCTTTATGTACAATGACCATTTTGATTTATCTTGTATATGATAAGTGATAATCTTATTATATAGTTTCAATTTTATTTTTTTTGCTTTGTATCACAAGTTAGTACTTGTTTCCTATCTTTTTCATTCGTTTGTGCTTTGCAAAATTGACAAACGTAGAGCTAGATTTCTTTTTGCATTCTACAACCCCTGGTTGCTACATCATTCATAATATTAATAATCTCAAACTCAAAGTTAATTTATTATCTCAACTTCTAATTATTTAAAATGATATTTCCAACCATCAAAGTTCTTGTTGGAAATAATGGTCGTCAATATTATACTATTGACGGAGAGACAAATTTTGATATTAATTTCCCTTTAGGTATATCTCTGGACGAAAAACTGAATCATCCATCAATTGGTAACTGCAACAACTGCAAGAAGTACGGATCGTTCAATGGCATCATTATGACTCCTTGTGGAAACTGTGTCAAGAGCTATCCAACTATTTCCTGTAATTGCAATAATGGATGCAAGCATTTTCAAGAAGAAGTTGTCAAAGCTTACAACGAATACAATACTGACGGAATATTTAGTCTTGGATGCGAAAAACAGAATTGTATTTTTAGGACATATCTTTATGATATTGACTTTTGCACTGTAGGCACAACGAAACTAGACGAAGTCGTGGAACAAATTGATCTACATGATCAATCAGAAAGAGACCTCGCTCAGGAAATAAGAGACGCCGAAAAAAAGGCAGAAGAAAAAGGCGATCTTGTCGGTATCTACATATTATACATGATGTATGTGTATCTATTTTTCATATCATTTTATTGCTTTTATAGATAATGATCCTATGCGAGCATGAAGAAATGTGAAATGTTAATATTTTGAATCTAAAGTAAATTTTTAAATGTTTTGTAAATTAATTATTTAATAAAATCCTGTGACAACTCTTTTTTATCGTAATGCATGGGATGCTTTATAAAATGAATGGTATAGAAGATTTCTCTATTTACTTTTCCAGGGAACAAAATTGTATTTCATCTCTTACTGTAAATAATATCTACAATATGTACAAAACGATTGAGTTGAACTTGAATCCTGCAATAACTACAATAATCAGAATATCTAAGTAATAATGCCAAACAACCAAAATGCAAATATTAAGCTGATAACATATATGCTAATTAAATTTTTTCTTACAATTGTATGATACAAATAATTCTTTCCCAGCATGTATTACTTTGCTTGAATATACTGACCATACACCTTTATAGTATCTGAATCTACAATTATTTTGCATGTTTGTATCGCATGTATTTATGAAACTACCTACAAAATCGCTACTTACATTCGGATGATATCTGCTTGTGCAAAGCCATAATCTACTTTTTGTACCTAGCAGGTATCTATTCTTAATATTCGATATTGAATTGATATTATGGTCAGATAATTCATAGCAGTCCACATAAGTTATGAATTCATTCTTTTGTATCGTGGAAATTGCAAATACACCCCAGCCATGAGTGGATGACTTTACAATTTCAATCTTACCTCTATTTCTTTTCTTAGCGCTGCTTCTTGGTGGTCTTCCTATTTTCACTTGTGGAGTCTGAATACTTGTATTTTCTTCTTTTTGTTCTTCGTTCTGTTTTTCGTTCTGTTTTTCGTTCTGTTCTTCGTTCTGTTCTTCATTCTGTTCTTCATATTTTTCCTCTTCTTCTTCTTCTTTTTCTTCTTCATCATCTTCATATTCATCATCGAGCGCACGAAAAACGACTGATTCTGGCATTCTAGCTGTTACACCCTTTGGAAAGCACAATGTTTGATCAAACATTTTCCATAGCGATGGGGCTACAATACTTATGCATTCTTCAATGTTACTAATGCATTCTTCAACTTTGCTTGGTATGTGTATGTGTACAACAGTTATTAACATTTCTGTACATACTAAGAATACAATCCACTCAATTGTACTAGACGATTCTCCGAATACTACGATAGCGTCATATTTCAAAGCAGGATTGTCTGTAATGTTAAATTTCAATATATCTTCTAGGTTTTTTGCATTTTTTTTCTGTAAAGTCAACAAAAGATTTTGGGAAAACACATTTATTACGCTCATTGTGAGATATTGATTGTAATCAACGACGATATGTGTTAATTGCTATGGCTATGACTGACTAGGGTTTGTGGCTATGACTAGGGGTTGTGGCTATGACTAGGGTTTGTGGCTATGTTACTAGAGGAGTCACCTTCCTCTCCTCTTCATCTCCTCATATATTGACAAATAAAAAATAAAACCTCAATTCGGTGTTTTTATACAACGCACCCATTTTATCACAACGGCATTTGACCCCCCCCTGTTTTTTTAGGCTTATCACTACGACAAAATAGTGTCACAAAAATTAAATGCATAAAAAGGTTATTTAGATCCAAACTAAATGATATGTTATGCTATTGTAGAATGGAGAGTTGGTTGTTACAACCATGATTAGTATGTGTTATTACGTAATTTTTTTCAACCCTAACAATACACCAATCTAACTCTAACTCAAATTAATTCTAACCTTAACCTTAACGATAAACATTAACCATAAACTATGGAAGATAGTAAAGCAACAATAATTAAAATAGAGCATCTTCATATCTACTATGGAGAAAGGGAATTAAAATTAGCAAAAAACAAATCTGACATATTGAAGAGTTATACCGATGATCGAAGCGCACATAGCAATGTAGAGGAAAGCCCTCAAAAATGTCTTCATACATCTTCAGTCCCTTCAACACCTTTTAGTTTGTCTAATTTATCTCTTAGCTCTCAACTAATTAATATTCTGTCACCTACATTGGAAGCACTAAATCCCAAGGATTCACCCATTCAATACACATATGACAATGAGCCATCTATCTCTGTTACTGCCCCTCTTACTGCCCCTGTTACTGTCCATGTCCCTGTCCCTGTCCCTGTCCCTGTCCCTGTCACTTTCATTGATCCAATATCGAGGAACAACATTGACATTGACATTGGAGATATAGTAGCTAAGCAAGGTTATCGCAATTGCGAATCGAAAAGAAAGGCAACAATCTACGGAAAAATTATTTCTCTTCAAGATGATGGTCTTTATAAAATAAGGCATGTGTTTTTTACCATTACTCACGAATTTGTTGTTACTAATACTATTTACCAATAACACAGGTACACAAACGATAGCGTTTGTTTTATGGATAAATCGGATGCACTTTTATCGAAGCGAAAGTACGAAGAGTGTCAGCTTAGCGGAATAAAAAGGAATAAAAAAGGACCCAAACTTCCAGATTTTAATTATTAACAAATCAATTGTTTTTACATATAGTTTTTAGGCGTATAGTGATTTATGATGTTATTGTAAATGCTATTACACATTCAGAAAAAGCATTAGACACACATGCTTTTGAATTAGTAGAAAGATGGACAATGTTTTTATAATAACTATGATTATAATCATATAGTGTATGAATTTATGTGTAAAAACACATTTCGTGTGCAAACGGTAATTTATCAAAATTTTTTTCATAAAAATGAATTAGTCTTTTGTATCGCCAATGATAATTCCCTTTTGTACTCAAATTGTTTTTTCGCAATAACTCTTTGACTTTCATTCTAATCGTTTCAACGTCTTCATCCGGTCGAGGGTTGTTTAAAAAATGCTCTACTGTAACAAATGCCACTTTCATTTTTCTGGTATCTCTCTTAGTTCTTGCCATTGTCGATGTAATTGACGCTTTTTAAATAATATGAAATGTTATGATTTGCATAAGTCAAAATAAATATATATATTCTAATATTCTGAACCGGACGTAGTCAAGGGTCAGTCCAGAATCGTTTATTGTTCTGTCTGTTTGTCTGTCTGTTTGATGTCACATCATAAACGGAAATGTAGTGTAGTGTAGTGTAGGGTAGTGTAGGGTAGTGTAGTGTAGTGTAGGGTAGTGTAGGGTAGTGTAGGGTACTAGTAAACGGTTCAGTCCACGCGTAGCCCATATGTGCGACAAATTTGCAAATTGTATGCCCCCCTCAAAATTGTCGTACAAAAAGTAAATTGTATGCCCCCTCAAAATTGTCGTACAAAAAGTAAATTGTATGCCCCCTCAAAATTGTCGTACAAAAAGTAAATTGTATGCCCCCTCAAAATTGTCGTACAAAAAGTAAATTGTATGCCCCTCAAA